>Ga0210385_10000070_pt1 | contig 118639 bp, 117 predicted proteins | sample IncBWH26OmetaG_FD_160107 | JGI IMG/M metagenome (GOLD analysis project Ga0210385, IMG submission 160107) | Forest soil microbial communities from Barre Woods Harvard Forest LTER site, Petersham, Massachusetts, United States - Inc-BW-H-26-O ...
CCCGAAGGCAGCGTCTTCTGCTTCCTCACTATGGGCCTCCAATTCCTCGTCGTCATGTGGCTCTTCCCGAAGAAAAACACGACCGCCGAATCCGCGGCCCAATCCACTCTGCCTTACGCCACCTGAACTTTTTCGATAATTTTGGATGGAAAAAACATTGTCATCGTGAGGCTATCCGACGAGGTCCGGTGTTCGGACCCCGGTGGTGTTTACCGGAGATAGCCGAAGGACCTCAACCTAACCGCACCGCAAAATTCATCCGCAAGCGAGAGCATTCGATCACACCGATCTTTCCAACCTACTTCACCAACTCCGACACAAAAACCAAATGCACCCCCTCCGCCTCCGCGCGCGGCAACTCCTCCTTCAACGCCCGCAGCGTCTCCGGATGTGGATGCCCGATCGCAATCGCCGTTCCCTTCTCCTTCGCGCCGCGCATCGCCAGCTCTAACTGCTTCCGAATCGCCGCCACGTCCTGCACATCATCCAGAAACGGCACATTGCGAAACCCGCTTCTCACTCCCACCCGCTCGGCCGCATCAAATGCCACCGTCGCCGCCGTCGTCCGGCTATCCACAAAAAACAGATTCCGCTGCTTCAACAGTGGCATCAACTCCCCCATTAATTTCGCATCCGTAGTTGCCAGCGAGCCTTCATGGTTATTTACCCCGCTCGCCGTAGGTACGCTCTCCAGCATCCCGTTCAGTTCCCTCGCAACCACATCGCCGCTCATTCCCGCCTCCAGTTGGTGAGCCTCCGGCGTTTCATTCGCCACCGCCCGCATCGGCAGATGCAGCATCACTTCCAGCCCCCGCTTCTGCGCCTCCTCCGCAATCTCCGTCGAATGCGTGTGATACGGCAGCACAGAGATCGTCAACGGGTAGTCCAGCGCGAAAACCGCTTCCGCGGCTTCCCGGTCGTTTCCAAAATCATCCAGAATGATTGCCAGCTTCGGCCCGGAAAAGGCAGGCGCGGGCGCGCGGCGGCCCACGCGCTCCGTTTTTGCAGGTTGAGTTTTGGATTTAGAGCGGAACTTCGAGACAATCTTGTCGCAGCCGCCCATCCACACGGCTAAGCCAGCAGCGCAAACCAGGAGCAGAAATAAAAGTTTCCGTGCGGTTCCGGACTTCTTGCGGGCCACTACGCCTTAAGCAGCCTTCTTTGAGGGAGTCTTCAGCAGTTGCAACGCCTTCTGCAAAACTGGATCGTCAGCCGAAAGTGGGCGCGGCCCCGGCGGCGGTTCTTTTTGTGCGCTGCTGTCCGCCACATCTTCGCCGTCATCTGTCTCGCTCGCGGCCGCCGAGCGAACCACTTCCGTGGGCGTCACGCCTTCATCCAGGATCGATTTGCCGTCCGCATTCGAGAAATTCCCAACGGTCAAAATCAGCGCCGCCCCATCGTCCAGCGGAATCAGTTTCTGCTCCGACGCCAGCCCGAATGTGCGGTCTCCCACCAGGTCGCCGCGTTTCGTGTTCGCGATTGCCGCGGCCAGCACTTCCGCCGCACCTGTCGTCGTTCCATCCATCAAAATCGAAACCGGGCCCTTCCACATCACTTTGCTCGGGTCCGCCGTGAAAACCTGTTCGGTGATCGTCTGCCCATGCAATTTCGTCAGCGTTCCCGACGGCACAAACAGCTTCGCGATCTCAATCGCTTCCGAAGTCTGTCCGCGCCCACAGTCCCGCACATCCAGAATTACCCTGCTTGCGCCCTGTTTTTCCGCGTCCAGCAGTTTCGCACGCAACTCATCCTTGCGCCCGGCGTCCAGCGTCGAAAAACGGATTGCGATCGTGTCGTTGTCCACCTTCTGCACTTGCAGCTTCGGCTCTGCCAGTTTCGTGCGGACCACGTCCAATTCCTCCGGGTCCGTCTTTCCACGCCGGATCACTCCGACCTTCACACCGGTCCCCGGCTGCCCCGCCAGCAAATTCTTCGCCTGCCCCACCGACATTTCCCGCGTCGTAAATCCCGCCACCGATTCCAGAATGTCACCGCTGTGCAACCCGGCTTTCTCCGCCGAACTCTCCGGCATCACCGACGTCACGATGATGTAGCCGAACCGCTTACTCAGGTTCAGCCCGGTTTCACCCGTTCCCGGGTTCGCCAGCTTCTGCTGGTATTCCGTGTACTCCCGCGGCGTCAGATAACTCGACTCCGAATCCAGCGATTCCAGCAATCCGTGCAGCGATCCTGCCGTCACCAGGTGCATGTTCGGTTCGTCCACGTAATCGTTTTGAATGCGCTGCAGCACTTCGCCGTAAACGACCAGCGACTTGTATGCGTTGCTGTCGTTCGTAGTCCGGCCGAGCACATGGCCAATCCCAACCCAACCAACGATCAACACCGAAGCCGCCAAAATGCTATAGCGCGTCAAACGATTCATTCCGCACCATCCTCTTGAAAACCGATTCCCGAGTATACCATTCTGTTAGGACGCGCCAGAGGCCCACTTGGATACCCTGCATCTTCCGATTAACCCGGTCCGTCCGGGTGCGCCAGAGACACGCTGATTCCTTCCTTTGTTGCGTTATTGCCACAGGCAACGCGAATCGCCTCCCTGGCATCCCTATATCTCGTTGAATACAAAGCACAAAGCAAAAATAATTTGGCCGACAATGTGCTACTCTAAATGAGTAACTCTATGTTTCAATCCACAATTCATCGGCCAGTAGAAACCGAGGGTGTGGGTCTCCACACCGGCGTCCACACGAAGCTTCGTCTTCAACCGGCGCCTCCGGACACCGGCATCGTTTTTCGCCGCGTTGACCTCGACAACTTCCCCATTGAAGCCCACGGCCACAACGTTGCTCGCGTCAGCTACGCCACCAGCCTCATGAAGCAGGGCGTCCTTCTTTCCACCACCGAGCACCTCCTCGCCGCCACCTATTCCTATGGCATCGACAACATTTTCATCGATATCGACAATATCGAAATCCCCATCCTCGATGGTTCCGCCGAACCCTTTCTCCAACTCCTCGATCAAGCCGGCCTCCGCCGCCTTCGTCGCAAGCGACGCTACCTCCGCGTCCTCAAGCCCGTCGAAGTCGTCGAAGATGGCCGCCGCATTGCCATCCATCCCGCCGACGAATTCCGGGTCCGCTGCTACGTCGATTTTCCCCACCCACAGGTCGGCCAGCAGCAAGTCGAACTTCTCGTCAATCCCGATTCTTTCCGCAAGGTTCTCTCCCGCGCCCGCACCTTTTGCTTCGAATCCGATATCGAGCCCCTCCGCGCCATGGGCCTCATCCGCGGCGGCTCCCTCGATAACGCCATCGTCCTCACAAAGGACGGCGTCATGAACGGCCCGCTCCGCTATCCCGATGAATTCGGCCGCCACAAAGCCCTCGATCTCATCGGCGACCTCGCCCTCGTCGGCCTTCCACTCCTCGGGCGCGTTGAAGCCCGCAAAGCCGGCCACTCCCTGCATACCCAGCTCGTCAGCCGCCTCCTCGCCGACCCCTCCGCCTGGGAAATTACCACCGGCGAACACACCACCTCTGCTGTCCGCCAAACGCCCCAATTCGCCTCCGCCGACTGACTCATAGAGTCCCTATGCAGGGGAGGGGCTTGCCTCGCCCTCTTGGGTTACTCCGGTGGCCAAGCCATTCTTGGCTGGGCGCTTGTCTTTATTCTTGTCTGTGTAGGGGCGGTTTTACGCCGCCCTCTTGGGTTTCTCCGGCTCCCCTTTCCCTCCCCCCTTCCCCGCATTGTCAAATCTCTCCGTCCAATGGACAATGCTCTGGCCATGTCCAACCACGACGCAGCCGTCCTCATCCTCGCCGCCGGTAAAGGCACTCGCCTCAAATCCAGTCTCGCAAAAGTCTTGCATCACGCAGGTGGCCGCCCGCTCGTTGATCACGTCGTCCGTGCCTGCCTGCCGCTCCACGCAAAAAAAATCATCGCCGTCGTCGGCCATCAAGCCGAACAAGTCTCCGCCGCCGTCGAGCCTCTCGGCGCCGAAACCGTTCTCCAGCAACCGCAAAACGGCACCGGCCACGCCTTGCTCGTTTCCAAGCGCGCCATCGGCAACGCGAAGTACATCATCGTTCTTCCCGGCGACGCCCCGCTCATCCGCACCGAAACCCTTCGCGCCCTGCTCCAGAAACACAAAACCGGCAACGCCGCCGCCACCATCCTCACCGCCGTCCTCGCCGATCCCTCCGGTTACGGCCGCATCCTCCGCAAATCCGGTGACGCTGTCGCCGCCATCATCGAAGAATCGCAGCTCACTCCCGACCAGCGCGACCTCAACGAAATCAATTCCAGTATCTACTGCTTCACCGCCGCCAAACTCTGGCCCGCGCTCGCCCGCGTAAAACCCAACAACAAACATCGCGAAATCTATCTCACCGACGCCATCTCTATCCTGAACTCCGCCGGCGAAAACATACTTGCCGAAATCGCTCCCGACCCGCGCGAAGCTCTCGGCTGCAACACCCGCGCCGATCTCGCCGGTGTCGACCGCACCTTCCGCGAATGGAAACGTGATCAGCTCATGCGCGATGGCGTCACCATCCAGCTTCCCGAAACCGTCCTCGTCGATCCCGACGTCACCGTCGGCGAAGACACCATCCTCGAGCCCACCGTTCAGCTCCTCGGCAAAACAAAAATCGGCGCCCGCTGCATCATCCGCACCGGCAGCGTCCTCCGCGATGCAATTCTCGGCGACAATGTCCTCGTCGAACCCCACTGCGTCATCGACTCCTCCCGCCTCGAATCGGAAGTCATCCTCGGCCCCTTCGCCCGCCTCCGCCCCGAATCCCATCTCCTCAAAGGCGCCCGCATCGGCAACTTCGTCGAAATCAAAAAGAGCACCATCGGTGAAGGCAGCAAGGCCCCGCATCTTTCCTACATCGGTGACGCCAAGGTCGGCAGCAAATCCAACATCGGCGCCGGCACCATTACCTGCAATTACGACGGTTTTGCCAAACACCCCACAACCATCGGCAACCGAGTCTTCGTAGGCAGTGACACCGTCCTGGTCGCCCCCGTTAAACTAGGCGACGGCGCCTACATCGCCGCCGGCTCCGTGATCACTGAGAACGTTCCTGCGGACGCGCTAGGCATCGCTCGCGGCCGCCAATCCACCAAACCCAACTGGGCCTCCAAAAAACGCCGCGAGCTCTCCTCTTCCTCTTCTCCTCGCGAAAAAAAGAAGTCCCGCAAAAAACGCCACTAGCGATTTTGTAGCGGCCGCCTTCTGAGGCGGGCGCTTTGGAGTGCGGTGGCTCTGCCACCGCTTTTACGGCTTCAACTCAACCACCCAACCAGAATCTCCGCCATCACTCCCACCAAGCGCGTGTCATCCTGAGGACATCCGACAAGAATGTCCGAAGGTCCTCAACGAAAACACCAACACCCAATCGTGATTTCACCTCTCCCAAATCTCTTCTCTTCTCTGTGCTAAAATGAACATTCCCGCAGCACTCGCGGAGGTGCCCATGAAATTCGGAGTCGTTGTCTTTCCCGGGTCCAACTGCGACCACGACGCCTTCCACGCCGTCGGCCACGTCCTCGAAAAGCCCGTCGAATTCATCTGGCACCAGTCCGAAGACCTCCACAATTGCGACGCCATCATCCTCCCCGGCGGCTTCTCCTACGGCGACTATCTCCGCACCGGCGCCATCGCCCGCTTCTCTCCCGTCATGAACTCCGTCGCCAAATTCGCCAAATCCGGCGGCCTCGTCCTCGGCATCTGCAACGGTTTCCAAATCCTCCTCGAAGCCGGCCTTCTCCCCGGCGCCATGATGCGCAACTCCGGCCTCCGCTTCATCTGCCGCCATGTGCACGTTCGTGTAGAAGACACCAACTCCCCCTTCACCAACTCCGCGCAAAAAGGCCAGATCCTCAAATTCCCCATCGCGCACAGCGACGGCAACTACAATTGCGACGAAGCCACGCTCGCCGCCCTCGAAAAAAATCACCAGGTCCTTTTCCGCTACACCACGGCCGACGGCAAAGACGACGATGTGGCACAGGCACTCCTGCCTGTGCGCCCGATCAACGCCGGCAATCCCAACGGTTCCATGAACAACATCGCCGGCATCTGCAATCGCGAACGCAACGTAGCCGGCCTGATGCCGCATCCCGAGCGCGCCGTAGAATCCGCCCTGAACTCGGAAGACGGCCTGGTCATTCTCCGCTCGATGGTAGAAGCCTTAGTGGGCGCGGCCAAGGCCACCGCGTGAGGTTGCAGGATTTTCTGAGTTCGCAAGGTTTTCTGTGCCGGCAGGATTTGTCATTCCGAGCGGAGTCTTCGAAGCGAGGAACCTGCTTTTGACTTTCCCGAGGTAACGCGCAAGCGCTAAAAATGGCCACCACCCAAACCGAAATCAAAGTCACTCCCGAAATCGCCGCCGAACACGGCGTCACCCGCGACGAATACGCCCGCATCCAGAAAATCCTCGGCCGCGAACCCAACATCACCGAACTCGGCATCTTCTCCGTAATGTGGAGCGAGCACTGCTCCTACAAATCCAGCAAGGTCCACCTCAAGCGCCTGCCCACTAAAGGCAAACTAGTCGTCCAAGGCCCCGGCGAAAACGCAGGCGTAGTCGACATCGGCGACGGCCTCGTCGCCGCTTTCAAAATCGAATCCCACAATCACCCCAGCTATGTCGAACCCTTCCAAGGCGCCACCACCGGCGTAGGCGGCATCCTCCGCGACATCTTCACCATGGGCGCCCGCCCCATAGCCGTCCTGGACTCCCTCCGCTTCGGCGAAATCTCCCCCGTAGCGGCGACCTTCAGGTCGCCAAGCCTTCCGAATTCCGATTCCGAAGCCGCCGCCAACCGCCGCATCCTCGACGGTGTAATCCGCGGCATCGCCCACTACGGCAACTGTTTCGGCGTCCCCACCGTAGGTGGCGAAGTTTCCTTCGAACCCTGTTACTCCCAAAATCCTCTAGTCAACGCGCTAGCTCTCGGCATCGCCCGCAAGGAAGACATCTTCCTCGCCAAAGCCAAAGGCCTCGGCAATCCCGTTATCTACGTCGGCGCAAAAACCGGCCGCGACGGCATCCACGGCGCCTCGCTCCTCGCCTCCGCCGAGTTCACAGAAGAGTCCCAGCAGAAGCGTCCCAACGTCCAGGTCGGCGATCCCTTCACCGAAAAGCTTCTTCTCGAAGCCTGCCTCGAAGCCATGAAAACCGGCGCCATCGTCGCCATCCAGGACATGGGCGCGGCCGGCCTCACCTGCTCCACCTGCGAAATGGCCTCGCGCGGCGGCACCGGCATCGAAATCGATCTCGCCAAGGTTCCCCAGCGCGAAACCGGCATGAGCCCCTACGAAATCATGCTCAGCGAATCCCAGGAGCGCATGCTCCTCGTCGCCGAAAAGGGCCGCGAACACGAAGTCCTCGATGTCTTCAAAAAGTGGGGCCTCGATTCCACGGTAGTCGGTGAAGTCACCGCCGGCGGGCTGCTCGTAGTAAAAGATCACGGCAAAGTCGTTGCGCAAATTCCAGCGCACCCCCTCGCCGAAGAAGGTCCCGTCTACAATCGCCCCCTGACCGCTCCCGCGCCGCGCAACGAATCCGATAAAGACTGGTTCCCCTTCGCTCCAGAAAAAACCGACCTCACCGCCAACTTCAAAAAACTTCTCGCCTCGCCCGCCATCGCCTCCAAACGCTGGATCACCGAGCAGTACGACACCAGCGTCCGCACCAACACCCTCGCCGGCCCCGGTGCCAGCGATGCCGCCGTAGTCCGCATCAAAGAATCCGAAAAAAATGGCGTCCTGCGCGGCCTAGCCCTCTCCACCGACGGCAACGGCCGCTGGTGCTTCCTCAATCCCAAAGTCGGCGCCATGCACGCCGTCGCCGAAGCTGCCCGCAACGTCGCCGCGTCCGGCGCGCGTCCCATCGCCGCCACCAACTGCCTCAATTTCGGCAGCCCCGAAAAGCCCGAAGTGATGTGGCAATTTTCCCAATCCATCGACGGCATTGGCGAAGCTTGCACCGCCCTCGCCACGCCCATCACCGGCGGCAACGTCAGTTTCTACAACGAAACCCTCGGCAAATCGATCTATCCGACTCCGGTGATCGGCATCCTCGGCATTCTCGACGACGCCTCCAAAGTCCTCAAAATCGCCTTCCGCAACGAAGGCGACATCATCGTCCTGCTCAACGGAGCCAACTCTTCCGGTGCCGGCCAGCACGCCACGGCGCCATCCGCCCGCCGCCGCGAATTCTCCTCCTCCGAATATTCCAAAACGATCGCGGGCATAGTCGCAGGCGACCCCCCCTCGATCGAACTAGGCGCCGAAAAGTGGCTAATCGATTGTCTTGTCGCCCTGGCCGCCGCAGGCACCATCGAATCCGCCCACGACCTAAGCGACGGCGGCGCAGCCGTAACTATCGCCGAATCCCTCTTCGCCGCATTAAACAACCAACCACAAAACTGTCATCCCGAGCGGAGTCCGCGAAGCGAGGGACCTGCTTTTTCCTCTCTCGGCGCAACCATCACCCTCCCCGAATCCGCCTCCGCCGAATACGCCCTCTTCGGCGAATCGGGCGCCCGTGCCATCGTCTCCGTCTCCCCCGCAAAACTTGCCGCTCTGCGCGCCACTGCGCGACAATACGGTGTGGGCGCTCACGAAATCGGCAAAGTCACCCGTGACAACTCTCTCCGCATCGAATATAAGGGCCATACAGTTGTCCAGTCCGATGTCCCGGCTCTCCTGGATGTCTGGGCCAACTCGCTGGAGCGCACAATTACGGACATGGAATCAACGAGATGACTGAGACACCAAGCAGAATTGGCCTTGGAGCCACTGTGGTTCGGCTGTGGTTACTCGTCTACTTTGGTGTAATGGGTTTCGTCCCACTAAGCATGTTTCTTTTTTTGCTTGTTATCGGCGGAGCAGTGCACGTAAGGAGCGCTGGTCCTTGGGACGCGGTCGTAACGACATTGATTCCGATCTACGCTCTCTTCCATGTATCCGCGTTCGTAGGAGTTATGAAAAAAGTATCTTGGGCCTGGAGAATTGCGATTTTGGTGCTCAGTTTCGATTTGCTTCTGCACGGTGGAATAGTCGCACTGAGCGCCCCTGCCGCGCACGCCGACATGGTCCAGAAAATCTTGCTTCTGACATGCCCGACGTTCAGCTTGGTCCTCCTTATGATACCTAGCGTTAAGCCTAGATTGGGTTCGCGTGTGGGTACTGTATGACTTTCGACGTCCAAATTCTCGACGACCACTTCCACGACGAATGTGGTGTCTTCGGCGTCTTCGGCCATCCCGAAGCCGCCAACCTCGCCTACCTCGGCCTCTACGCTTTGCAGCATCGCGGCCAGGAATCCGCTGGCATCGTCGCCAGCGATGGCCACGACCTCAACGTCCACCGTGCCATGGGCGAAGTCGAGGAAATCTTCATCCCCAGCGTCCTCGCAAAACTTCCCGGCCACTGCGCCATCGGCCACACGCGCTATTCCACGGCCGGTGACAAGGCCATCCTCAACGCGCAGCCCATCATGATCGATTGCAACAAGGGCAAAATCGCCGTCGGCCACAACGGCAATCTCACAAACGCCGCCGATTGGCGCCGCAAACTCGAGCATCGCGGCTCCATCTTCCAGACCAACAGCGACACCGAAGTCATCGTCCATCTCATCGCCCGCTCGCAAGCCCGCAATCTCTCCGGTGCCCTCGGCGACGCGCTCAATCAGGTCGAAGGCGCCTATTCTCTCCTCGTCCTCACGCAAGACGAACTTTACGCCGTCCGCGATCCCCGCGGCTTTCGTCCTCTCGTCCTCGGCAAACTCCCCTCTCCCGATGGCCAGGACGCCTGGGTCGTCGCCAGCGAAACCTGCGCCTTCGATCTTCTCGACGCCACCTACGTCCGCGAAGTCGAACCCGGCGAAATGGTCCGCATCTCCCGCTCCGGCATCGAATCCATCCGCTTCAGCCCGCCGAAGCCGCACCAATACTGCATTTTCGAACACGTCTATTTCTCGCGCCCGGACAGTATCATCTTCGGCCGCTCCGTCACGAAATCCCGCGAAATGCTCGGCCGCCTCCTCGCGCAGGAACATCCCGTCGAAGCCGATATGGTCGTTCCTATTCCCGACTCCGGAGTCCCCGCCGCCATCGGCTATTCGCTCGAATCGAAAATTCCTTTTCGCATGGGCCTCATCCGTAATCACTACATTGGCCGCACCTTCATCGAGCCTTCGCAAGCCATCCGCAATTTCGGCGTCAAACTGAAACTCAATCCCGTTCGCGAACTCGTCGCCGGCCAGCGCGTCGTCCTCGTCGACGATTCCATCGTCCGCGGCACCACCAGCCGCAAGCTCGTCCGCATGATGCGCGACGCCGGCGCCAAAGAAGTCCACATGCGCATCAGTTGCCCGCCCACCATCTCTCCCTGCTACTACGGCGTGGACACGCCCACAAAAGAGGAACTCATCGCCTCCTCCAACACCCCCGAGCAAATCTGCAAATATCTCGGCGCCGATTCCCTCGGCTACCTCTCTCTCGATGGCCTGAAACGATCCGTGAACGATACCGAAGGCAAATTCTGCACCTCTTGTTACACAGGCAACTATCCAACGGACCTCGTGCAACTCGAAGTTCGCGAATCTTCCGCAAACGGAAAGGCAACCGAACCAGTAACAGTGCAACATGAATCCTAAAAGTAGCGGCCACCTTCAGGTGGCCCAGTGCAGGTGGCAAGTGTAGTGGCCGGGCTTCAGACCGGCCGATCCCCCGGCTCCAGGAAAATGCACCAACTCCAATTTCGTTCTAAACTAATGACAAGGCCATCCCGCGAACTGAACTAAGGTGAATCGTGAAAGCTGACGCAATCAAAGTAAAAACCAAAAACGGCGCTCCCGCAAAAGAAGTCGATGCCTCCATGAGCGCCAAGGTCAAAAGCGAAATCATCGCCTGGTTCTGGGTCATCCTCGCCTTCATGCTCATCAACGGCACCCTCGGCCAGGCCCGCGTCATTCCTTCCGGCTCTATGGAAAACACGCTGCTCATCGGCGATCACCTCATCATGAGCCGCATCGGCTACGACGCCGGCATCCCCTTCACCAACATTCACGTTCCCCTCTGGCGCGAACCCAAGCGCCAGCAAATCGTCATCTTCAAGCCTCCCTTCGATCCCGCCCAACCCGACTACGTCAAGCGCGTCATCGGCCTCCCAGGCGAAACGGTTGACGTCCACGATGGCGGCGTCTGGATCAACGGCAAAAGACTCGTCGAAAATTACACCATCGGCCGCAGCGAACCCGCTTCGCGCTCGGCGCTGATCGGCCCGTTCGCCGGCGTTCCCTTCACTGTTCCCAAGGACTGCTACTTCGTGATGGGCGACAATCGCGAAAACTCTCTCGACTCGCGCTATTGGGGCTGCGTCCCGCGCAATGATATTCTCGGCACGCCGGTGCTCATTTACATGTCATTGGACGCGCCGCGCGATGCCTGGAACGGCGATATCGGCGCGCGCTTCCTCGCCTACGGCAACGCGATCATTCATCCGGGCACCATCCGCTGGCGCAGGCTGTTCCATGTGTTCTAAAATCGTGGTGTTGTAGCGGCCGCCTTCCGAGGCGGGCGCCTTTTCTTTTCGGATATGTTTTCTTTGTGTAGGGCCCGTTCTTCCGAAGCGGGCCGCGTTTTTGCTTTACGCTCTGCCCACAGTGTGACCTCTGTCGCGCTCCTCACCTCGCGGCCTCCCACCGCCCCGCAGGTTTTGACCCGGCAAGGCGCACCGCTTGTTCCAGCGTCACGCATCGAATCGTTGAGGCGCCTCACCATGAAATACGCCGATGCAGGGGTCAATATCGCCGTAGCCGATGACGCCAAGCAGCGCATTCGTCATCTTGCCAGCCGCACCTTCACGCCCGCCGTTCTCGGCGGCATCGGCGGATTCGGCGCCCTCTATTCCCTCGATCACAAGAAATTCAAGGAGCCGGTCCTTGTCTCCAGCGCCGATGGCGTCGGCACCAAACTCAAAATCGCCATGTCCATGGGAGTTCATTCCACGGTCGGCGGCGATCTCGTCAATCATTGCATCAACGACATTCTCGTCCAGGGCGCCGAGCCGCTGTTCTTCCTCGACTACCTGGCGATGGGCAAGCTCGAACCCGACGTCGTCGAGCAGCTCGTTGATGGCATGAGCCGCGCCTGCCGCAAGGCCGGCTGCGCCCTCATCGGCGGCGAAACCGCGGAAATGCCCGGCTTCTACCCGCCAGGCGAATACGATCTCGCCGGCTTCATCGTCGGCATCGTCGAACGCAAAAATATTCTCACTGGCAAAAACGTCAAGCCCGGTGACACCTTGCTTGGGCTTCCCTCCGCCGGCCTCCACACCAACGGCTACTCCCTCGCCCGCAGACTCGTCTTCGACGTCGCCAAGCTCAAGCCGGACACTTACGTCGCCGAAGTCGGCAACAAAATCGGCGCCGAACTCCTCAAGCCGCATGTCTGCTACGCGCCCGCGGTCAAAAATCTTCTCGCGAAAGGCTGGGTCTCCGCGCTCGCCCACATCACCGGCGGCGGCATTCCCGGTAATCTTCCCCGCGTTCTCCCCAGCGGCGTCAAAGCCATCATCGATCTCGACGCCTGGCCCATCCCCTCAATCTTCAAATACCTGGCAAAGCTCGGCGAAATCGATACCGACGAACTCTTGCAATCCTTCAACATGGGCGTAGGCATGATCGTCATCGTTCCCGCCGACTTCGTAAAAGAAGCCGAGGCCGACCTGAAGCGCCGCCGCGAAAAATTCTTCCGCATCGGCCGCATCGAGCGCGGCGACACCGGCAAAGCGCGCCTGGTCTATTCCGGCGCCCTCAATCTCTAATTTGGAGTGCGAGAGCAAAGCTCCCGCTTTTACGCACCTAATATCCCCACCCAAACGATCAAAACCCCCTCAATCCCTACCGCTTCGATTCGCCCCTCTTCCTCCTTCTGCTCCACCACCACCACTCACATTTCTCCGCCGCCAACCGTGGATTCTTCGCCTGCGCCACCGCCGCCTCAAATGTATCCAACACGCAAATATCCTGATGCTGCCCCCTCATCTTCTCCAACTTCCCATACATCTTCCTCGGCTCCTGCTTCGCCAACTGCTTCACCGACTTGATCCCCAGCATTTCAAAATCCCGCAACATCGCCGGCCCCACTGAAATCAAATCCTTCAGCCTCCGTTCGCTCCGCATAACGCCTCCTGTCGTTCTTCGCTTTACTTTCGCCACTCGCTGTGCAACACTCTACTCCGCTTTCCGGCCCCGTTCAACGCCTTTATCCTTTAGCTCCCCGGCTCGTCTAACTCCAAAAGGAGAAATCCTGTGGTCAAAAAAATCACCCCTGTCCTCTTCGTCAAGGAAATCGAACCCGTCCTCCCCTTCTGGCTCGATAAACTCGGCTTCACCAAAACTATCGAAGTCCCCGAAGGCAACAAGCTCGCCTTCGCCGCTTTCAAAAGCGGCAACGCCGAAATCATGTACCAGACCTACGCCAGCGCCGACCAGGATCTCCCCTCCGTCTCCGCCGCCGTCCGCAAAGGCCCCACCTTCCTTTATCTCGAAGTCGAAAATCTCGACGCCATCAAATCCGCCGTCAAGGGTGCCGAAGTCTATCTCCCCGAACGCACCACCTTCTACGGCGCCAAGGAAATTGGCGTAAAAGACCCGGCTGGCCACTTCATCACCTTCGCCCAATTCTCCTGATTTGGAGTGCTGGAGCTCTGCTCCCGCTTTTACGCACTAAACCCCGCAACCCATCTTTGTAGGGGCCGGGCTCGCCCGGCCCTCTTGGGGTTCTCTCCCTCTTCTCTGCGATCTCTGCGCGCTTCCTCAGCGAATGGCGTTTACCCCGACCTGGTCGGGGCGTTAAGTCACCTCTCCTCTCTTACTGATTACCGATTACTGATAACTGATAACTGATTACCGAATTTGGCCCTCCCGCGCATCTATGTTAACTTTTTCCTTCATGCTCAAACGCATCGGCGTCCTCCTAAGCGGTCGCGGCTCCAACTTCGAAGCCCTCGCCGATAGTGTCTCCGCCGGCCGCATCCCCAACGCCGAAATCTCCATCGTCGTCAGCAACAAGCCCAACGCCCCCGGCCTCGAACGCGCTGCCGCCCGCAACATCCCCGCCCGCGCCATCCCTTCCAAAGGCCTCGAACGCGAGGCCTACGACCGCCAGGTCGCCGCCGTCCTCCACGAACACAAAGTCGATCTCGTCTGCCTCGCCGGCTATATGCGCCTACTTTCTCCTTTTTTCGTCGCCGCCTTTCCCCAACGCATCCTCAATATCCATCCCTCTCTCCTTCCGTCTTTCCCCGGCCTCGAATCGCAAAGGCAGGCCCTCGATTACGGCGTCAAATTCGCCGGCTGCACCGTCCATTTCGTCGACGAAAATCTCGATGCCGGCCCCATAATTCTTCAAGCCGTCGTCCCGGTTCTCGATTCCGACGACGAGCACACCCTTTCCGAGCGCATCCTGAAAGAGGAGCATCGCATCTACACCCAAGCCGTAAAAATCATCCTGGAAGGGAACTACAAAATCGCCGGCCGCCGCGTCCTGCATCCCGCGTAGCGGCCACCTTCAGGTGGCCAAGCTGCTCTCGTAGCATCTAGCCGACCTGTCATCCTGAGCGCATCCGATGAGGATGCGCGAAGGATCTCAGCGCATAATTTGTAGCGGCCTCCTTCTGAGGCGGGCGCTTTTTGCGATACTAGATACAACCATGACATCGAACTCTTTCAAACCCGTCGACGAACAACTCGCCTACCTAAAAAAAGGCGCAGCCGAAATCATCCCCGAACCCGAACTCCGCGCTGCCCTCGAAAAATCTCTGAAAACTGGCGTCCCACTCCGAGTCTACCTCGGCGTAGATCCCACCGCCCCCGATCTCCATCTCGGCCACACCGTCGTCCTCCGCAAACTGAAACACTTTCAGGACATGGGCCACACCGCCGTCTTCCTAATCGGCGATTTTTCCGCCATGATTGGCGACCCCACCGGCGTCTCCGAAACCCGCCCGCCCCTCACCCGCGAACAGGTGGACGCCAACGCCAAAACGTATCTCGCCCAGGTCTTCAAAATCCTCGATCCCGCCAAAACCGAAGTCCGTTACAACAGTGAGTGGCTTGGCAAACTCTCCGCCGAAGCCATCGTCCGCCTCTGCTCCCACTATCGCCTCGCGCGCATGCTCGAACGCGAGGATTTCCGCAAGCGCCTCGACGAAGGCCATCCCATCTCCGTCCACGAGCTTCTCTATCCGCTCCTCACTGCCTACGACGCCGTCTCCCTCAAGTCCGACGTCGAACTCGGCGCCACGGAACAAAAATTCAATCTCCTCGTTCACCGCGAAATTCAGCGCGAATACGGCCTCCCTGGCCAGGCCATCCTCACCATGCCCATCCTCGTCGGTCTCGACGGCCAGCGCAAAATGTCCAAGAGCCTCAACAACTACATCGGCATCACCGAGCCGCCCGCCGACATGTTCGGCAAAATCATGTCCATCCCCGACGACCTGATGTGGCTTTACTACGAACTCGTCACCGACCGGACTCCGCAGCAAATCGCCACGCTCAAGCAGGAAGTCTCTTCCGGCGCCCTCCATCCCATGGACGCCAAAATGCGCCTCGCCGAAGAAATCGTCTCCGGCTTCCACGGCCCCGACCCCGCCCGCAAAGCCGCCGACAACTTCCAGCGCGTCTTCCGCGACCGCCAATCGCCAACCGACGTCCCCGCGCAGAAAATTCCCGTAGGCCCGCCAAAAAAACTGATCGTGCTACTCGTCGAACTCAATCTAGCTCCTTCCAAAAGCGAAGCCGAGCGCCTCATCAAACAAGGCGCAGTCGAACTAAACGAATCCCGCGTAGACGACCCCCGCGCAGACCTCGATCTAACCAAGCCAGTCCAATTCCTCCTCCGTGCCGGCAAGAAAAAATTCCTCCGCCTAATTGTCGAATAAGTTTTGAGTGCGGAGGCGAAGCCTCCGCTTTTACGAATTCAACCCGACTACCAATTGCAACCTTGTGCCACTCATCAAGCGCATTGTCATCCTGGGGGCATCCGACAAGGATGCCCGAAGGACCCCAACTTAAAGCACTTCTACAAAATCAAAATTCGAAACGTTCTTTCCACCACTCACTAATCACCAATCACTTCCCCCACCAATCCCGCCACCACCCCCGCAATCGCCGCCGCCGCCGTCAATCCCGGCGACTCAATCCCCACCAGCTGAATCACCCGCGGCACTTCCCGATCCGCCTCAATCACAAAATCCGCCACGCCTTTTTCACCCGGCGCCTTCAGCTTTGGCCGCAATCCCGAATATCCCAGTTGTAAATCCTCAGCCGAAATCTCCGGCAACATCGTCTTCGCATCCGCCGCAAACTCCGCAATCCCCATTCGCCCGCGTTCGTAATTCTCTTTCCCATCCACATACGTCGCCGTCGGCCCCACCAGCGTCGTTCCCCAAAGCGTCTTCGTAAAATGCACGCCCAGCGTCAACTGGTCGTGATGCGGCAGGGGATAAACCAAATTCCGTATCAACTCCGCCTTCGCCCCGCGAATCTCGCAATACTCCCCGCGCACGGGATAAATCTTCCACGGCCGGGGCCCCAGCATCCCGGCCACTTCGTCCGCATACAATCCCGCCGAATTCACAACGCACCGCGCCTCAATCGTCTCTTCCTCCGACTTCTCCTCATCCCCAATCCGCAGCGTCACCCGCACCGAATCCTTCTGCGGTTCCATTCTCACCACCGTCGCGTAGTTCACAAGGTTCGCTCCCTGCCCCTCCGCGACCCGCGCATACGCATGCACCAATTCCTCCGCCGAGCAAATCCCCGTCGACGGCACCTCCAGCGCGGCATGCCCCCTAACATGCGGCTCCTGCCGGCGCATCTCTGTCGCATCAATCAGCCGCAATCCCGTGACGCCGTTCTCTTCGCCTTTTTTCTTCAGCGCCAGCAAATCCGTTTCCTCGCTCGCATCCTTCGCCACCACCAGTTTCCCCGTAGTCCGGTGCGCCACGCCATGCCGCGCACAAAACTCCTTCGTCATCCGGTTTCCTGCCACGCAAAGTTTCGCCTTCCACGAATTCTTCGGGTAATAAATCCCCGAATGAATCACTCCGCTGTTCCGCGAACTCGTTGCCATCCCAAACTTAGGATTCTTCTCCACCAAAAAAACATCCGTCCACCGCCGCGAAAGCGCCTCCGCTACCGCGCACCCCACCACCCCGCCCCCCACAATCAAAACATTCGCCCGATCCATATCTCCCTTTTGAGTGCGGGAGCAAAGCTCCCGCCTTTGCAGCTGATCCTTCTCAACCAATCCACCTGGGAGAACTTTTTAGCCGTTTTCCCAACTCCAGCGCCGGAGGCGCGGCAGACACTAGCCCAGCGCGTGAGCGCTGGGAACTCAACCCGAGACCACGCGAGCCCCGGAGGGGCGACACATCCTCTTTCGCCCCTCTCCTCGCATGCGGGCCCTGTTCACCGGCCACTCGCCCATGGCCACCGCCCCTACTGATCTCCCCCTGCCGCATCAAAATACGGCCGGCACGTCTCCAACCGGCTCCCCGTCCCATCGCACACCGCAAACTTCGCCACCTTCCCCGCTTCGTACCCATTCTTCCAAAGCGACGCCGACCCGTACTCCCCATCCTTATTCACCGCGTAATAATACAAATGAAACGTCGCCAATTTCTTCTTGTCCCCGTTGTAATTCCGTGCCACGCGTCCCAGCGCCTCCAGGCACGCATCCCCCGGCTTCATCCCCTTCCGCATCATCTCCACAATTGTGTGCCCGCCGGAAATCTTGATATTCTCCTCGCCCTTTCCGGTCGAGCCCGCCCCGCCCACCTCTCCGTCCACAAACAATCCCGCCCCGATAATCGGCGAATCCCCCACCCGCCCCGGAATCTTCCAAGACAATCCCGAAGTCGTCGTCGTCCCGCTCACTTCGCCCTTCGCATTCACCGCCAGGCAATTGATCGTCCCCGTAATCGGGTCCGCGATGCGCTTCTCCGCATACGCAATCTTCTCCGCGTCGCCGTCAAACAGCTGCGCCATATAGTCCTTCCACTCCGGGCTATCGATCCCCGGCCGCCAGTTGAAGCTGGTCTTCGCCTTCCACGCCAGCCAGATCTTCCGGGAATGCTCCGTCAGCAGGTTCATCTCCTCGAACCCTTCCGCCACGCCGAACCGCCGCGCGCCGTCGCCCACGATCATCGTGTGGTTCGTCCGCTCCATCACCGTCTTCGCCAGCCGCGCCACGTTCTTGATTTTCTGCACGCTCGCCACGCTCCCCGCCCGCCGCGTCGGCCCATGCATCACGCTAGCGTCCAGCTCCACCACGCCTTCCTCATTCGGCAATCCGCCATAGCCCACCGAATCGTCATTCGGATCATCCTCCACGATCGTCACCGCGGCCACCGCCGCCTCCAGCGTGTCCCCGCCCGCCTTCAAAACCTCCATCCCTTTCGGCAGCGCATTCACCCCATTCGCCGAAGAAATCATCACCGGCCGCGTCCCTCCAGCCGCCGCACCCGCCCACGCGTTCGCCGTTTCCTCAATCTCCAGCCCTCTCCCAAACAACCGCCCAGCCCCCGCCAACGCCCCACCAACCACCGAACTCACAAAAAACTTCCTCCGTGTCCACAGTTCCATAGCATCTCTCCTAATCTGGCCTTAGTCTGCTTACAATTCCCGCCGCTCGCGTTGCACTCTAAGCCAACTCCGCTACAAAAGAAACCACCTTCCTAAATCTGTTTCTACTTTTTGACTCGACACTCCTTTGGACTCGCTACACTTCTTTACCGACAGAAACGAGGCCGAGCACATAACTCCGGAAATCGAGATATTCTTGTTACTCAAATCTCGCTTTGGGCTGGAGACTTAAAGATGCGTATGAGAATTAATCTGATAAGCGTAGCAATTCTTTGGTTCTTTACCATGGGTCAACAGGGATTTGCGGCCCAGTCAAAAGATGATTGCTCATTTCCTTCAGGCCTTCAGGAAGAAATCACGAAAAGGTTCCCCGAAACGAGGCTACTACGGTTGACTGACTTGAGCGCGCATGACAGAAATCTCTTTCAAAAGGAGCACGGCAATCGATGCCCCGGTTTTGTGAAAGTCGATTTTTATGGGGACGGAAAGCCAACGTTTGCACGTGTGCTGATATCAATGGAAGCTCCGAAGAAAACGGCCGAGCTCATCGTTGCCAAGCAAATTGCGGGGGGATGGGACATTCACTTGCTAGAGAAGACAGACGGTGCGCCGGTGGTTTGGAGCCAGGGGCCGGGCACCTACACCGATGTTTACGGTCAGAAAACAATTCACTCTGCTAACCGTGTCATTGTCTTTTGCGGATATGAGTCGTGGGCAATTCTTTATGCGTGGACCGGAAAGGGAGTGGACAAAGTGTGGCTCTCTGACTAAATTTCGCTCGTCGTTCCGCAGCGTAACCTCTTCGGCTCACGGAACACGGGCCACGAACCACGCTCCCCTAATCGCCCCCCAGCGGCAAATAATACTGCGTCCCCTTCACCGGCTCCTGCAATCTCTTCAACAACTGCTGCAAATCCTCGCTGCGTTCCACAAAATCAATCTCCGAGGTATCCACCACCAGCAGATCCGCCGCCTCATACCGGAAAAAGAAATGCTCGTAAGCCCGCGCCACCTCTTCCACATACTCCGCCGCAATCTGTTTCTCTTCCGCCGCCTTCTTCTTCGCAATCCGCGCCCGCAGCACCTCCGGCTTCGCCTGCAGATAAATCACCAGGTCCGGCTCGGGAATCTCCGCCGTCAACGCCTCGTAATACCGCTCATACAGCTTCAACTCTTTGTCATCCAAATTCAGGTTCGCGAAAATCCGGTCCTTCTCCATCAGGAAATCGCTGATCACCGGACCCGGCGCATCCCCCGCCAGCCCCTCCCGCATCCGCTTCTGCCGCTCCATCAGGAAATACATCTGCGCCCGCAGCGCCGCCCCCGGCTTCTCCGCATAAAACTCCGCCAGAAACGGATTGTCCTCGCAATCGTAAATCCGCCGTGCGTGCAGCCGCTCCGCCAGGATCCGCGCCAGTGTTGTCTTTCCCACGCGCAGCGGCCCCTCAATCACAATGAATCGCGGAGCCTGCGGCCCCTTCATGGGAATCCGCGCCCGCTTCGCCGAAGACGATTCCGATCCGGCCATATCACCTCGCCTCCCCCTCCCCCTCCACCCGCCAATTGCGCGCGATTATAGCAGTTCTCCTCGCCCTGAGACTCATCGAAGGGCCACGCCAATTTCCCCGCCCGATACTCCGCACGTTGTGGGGGCTGGGCCCTCCCAGCCCGCTGTTCGGTCATGTAGTGGCCGAACTTTAGATCGGCCACCGCATCGCCAAGTCCGCGCCACACGTAAAGGCGCTATATATCGTGACCTCTTCGCCTTTGTAGGGGTGGCTTTACGCCGCCTTCTTCGGTTTCTGTCTCCACTCAGACCGTGCCCTTTGTAGGGGCCGGGCTCGCTTGCCCTGGGTCCGACCGAAGGGCCCGGCCCGCTCTTCGTTCGCGTACCGCTGACTGGCGCCTGTCCCGACCCGGTCGGGATGCCAGCCCTCCCTTGGAGGGCCAGCACCTCCTCCTCCGCTTCAGGCCCAGGCGCACATTTATTTGTGTCCCATCCATTATCGTACTGTTACTTGACTCGCAGGTACCCTCCTTGTATCCTCGCACCAAGGAGTTCTCTCCCCGTGTGGTACACGCCACGATTGATCAGCGGACACCCGCCCCTCGTTACTCGCTAGTCACCCATACCCTCCCATAATCTGCCCCCTCCTAACCCCTTCCTTTTCTACACGTTTGAAACTGACACAAAACAAGCAACTTTAAGGCCCTGCAATATCTATCACTTTCGAAAAACAGGGGGGAGGGGGAGTAACTCCTTCGTCATCGTTTTAGTCCCGTCCTTCAGTACCATTCAAAACGTGACCAATGGGCCAGTGACACCTGTACCGTGGTACAGCTAAGCTTCCCCTGTTGCAGCCCACCGCATCTTCACAACGGCCGGCAACACTGAGGTGCTCTTTGCTACTCTCCGCCGCTCTTCTTCTGATGTGGCTGCCGAACTCCGATCTCCCCAAGCCGGCCGCATCCGATTCTCCGGCCCTCGCTAACGCGGTCACCTCGGAATCTGCCAAAGACTCGGCCGCGCGTACCGCTCTCCCGGACGCTCCTATCGCCAAATCCGAACCCGTCGCTGAGTCGAGCTCCACCGCCGTCCAGCCGTTCTCCATTGCTCCGCTGAAGTCCGCCATGGAACGTCCTGCTCCCACGGCGCGCCAACAAAAACTCTGGTTCACCTTCATGGCCGTCGGCCACAGCGCCGCCGCCTTTGACGCCTATTCCACTCGCCGCGCCATCTCCGGCAACTACGGCACGGAAGGTAACCCGTTGCTCCGCCCCTTCTCGCACTCCAACGCGATCTACGCGGCCACCCAGATCAGCCCGGCAGTCATGGACTACGTCGGCCGCCGCATGTTGACAAGCAGCCATCCCACGCTCCGCCGCTTCTGGTGGATCCCTCAGGTTGCAGGCGCCGGCTTCTCTTTCAGCGCTGGAATGCACAACTACTCACTTACTCAATAATTTTCTTCCCTCTCTCTCCTAGTATCGCCCCCGCATTTTTCGCGGGGGCCGATGACTAACCCGTCTTCTCTTCTATCTCTCTCTCCCAAGCGCCTCTTTCTGCGTTATAGTATTTTCATCTCGTCCGCGCCGTGATCCGCCTGGCTCGTTCATCGCGACACTTTCTTGGCGGACGGGTTATGATTTTTTGACTCTGATAACTAACGCCATGGCGCCGTGGGGGCGCTGTTGCAAAAGGCGGAGGACAATACGGTATGAAGAAGCCAATCTTGGGAATGGCGATTATGCTGGGGGCTGCCTGCGGACTGGGCGCGCAACAGGCGAACATCGCACCATCCGGCAGCCGCGGTACTGACAACGTGGCATCCGCTTTCAACGACACTTCCGCTGCCCAGGCCAACCTGTTTGCGACCGACGCCAACGCACTGAGCAGCTTTACCCTCGCTGCGCCTGGCGCTTCCGAGGCCGCTCCGCCTCCCGCTGCCCCGGCTCCCAAGCCCAAATTCCTCTACGGCGATCGCGACGATTACCGCTGGCAATTAGGCCTCGGCGTCGAGTTCTACCGCTTCGAGTCGAACATTTTTACCGCCAGCATGGTCGGCACCAATACCACCGTCAATTACTTCACCAACGATTGGTTTGCCGTTGAGGGCGACATCGTCACAGGTTTTGCTCCTCCAGTGCTTCTCAACGAGCACGTGAAGTATTTCGGCGGCGGCGGCGGTATCCGCGTCGGTGGCCGCCGCAAAAGGTTCGAGCCCTGGGCGCACGCCCTGGTTGGCGGAGCCCACCTGCAGCCGCAAACCGCCGGCAACAGCCGTACCGCTTTTTCCGCTCAAGGCGGTATTGGCTTGGACTACCGCGTAAATTCCCGGTTTTCCATACGTGGCGAAACCGACTGGGTTCACACCACGTTCTTCAGCCAATCGCAGAATAATTTCCAGCTCGCTCTCGACGTGGTCTTCCACTTCTAAGCGCCGCGCCCATACAGTGCGGCACGCGCCGAATTCTCCTGGCGATCAACGAGAGTCGTAACCACCCAGTCTTAGAAAGTCAGCCGGAGCAAATCGCTCTTTTCGTCATATCCTCTCGGAAAAACAGGATGTTGGAGCTCGGTTGGACCCCAAACCAAAGGAGGAAAGTGGCACGAGTCTGCAAACTGTTGTAAATTATTATCTGGTTGTCCGTTCCCCGGTAGCTCAATGGTAGAGCATTCGGCTGTTAACTACACAGCCGAACACTATAAGCCTTTGTTTTGGCGTCGGTTAGCTACCAAGCTATCTCCTTTAGCTGTTCCCCAGGTGTGCCCCATGTTCTTGGCATATAGATGGGGTAGCCTCGCCCTCCTCGAACCCCGTTTCTGGCCAGCTAAAGGCACTTCTCCGGTTAGCCGACTTACCAGGACTTGACAGTCTTCGGCAGGTGTTGCCTGCGCCGAAACCAAATCAACAATCTCTTTCAAGGTTGATTATTGGTGGTTCGCGCGAGCGGTAAGCCCTTTCGATTGCGCGCCGCAGGGACTCAGGCAGGAAGAACTGGTGCTAATCCGTCAGATTTGTGTTGACACTCCTCTTTGGTTTGAGTGAGAGTACGAGGAGTTCGGCTATACGCCTCCTCCCGCCCGGGTCGTGAGGAAAACTTTTCTTGCCGATGCGGTTTGTTAAGACACTTCGATTTCTCTTACTCCTTTCGCTCACTCTGGGCTTATTTGGCGGCGAAATTGGTGAATCGGTTCGCCTGGCCGATGACACGTCAAATGACTTCGTCCAGGTGTCAGCTAAGCCCATTGACAATTGTGGGGAAATTGCACCCGGGGATTTTATTTCACAGGGAAGCATCGTAGTAACAGAAGGACTGGTTCCAAACTTCGCAGTCATTCCCTTTGCCAAACTTGTGCCCTTCTCCGCTTCAGACCTCCTTCGGTTGATCTCCATCCAGCGGAAATAGATTCCCTCCAACAACCGTAGAGTGTCCCGGCGAGTGAACGGAACTGCCTAAAAATGGCCCCGAACACTCCTTCTATTTCTCTATTTATAGTCAATATTGGAGGGCAATCATGATGTGCCGATCATGTGGGTCAGAAAAACTGATCGAGTTCACAGGAGAACTTGCCGTCCGTTTTCCAGGACTCAAAAACCCTAACAGGCCCGCTGTTTCGATCTCTCCGGAAGTTTGGGTCTGTTTGGATTGTGGGAACGCGGGTCTTTCTGTCCCGGAAAGCGAATTACGTGTTCTTGCGGCGGACAAAACGATCCCAGTTACGTTTAGTTCTGCAGTATCCGATGCTACTCGAATTTAACGAAGCCTGGAAAGAAGGATAACAGAGAGCGCCAGGGTACTGAAAAGGTGAGGAAAGGAAGGCAGGATGTGGATTTTAATGTCGATTTCGCTCGCGGTTTTGGTATTTCTTTGCATTACCGACAAAGATGGCCGTCCTTGGCGCCGCTTCGTGAAAGCCCGCCACGAGGTGAATCATGAAAATTGAGCTCGAATATCCACGTTGGCAGGAACCACTCGCAGCCGCAATTCTCGAATTTAATCCCCGGCACTTACATTGGAAGGCACAAAAGGCCGAGGAAGCAATTGCAAACAGAATGCAAGAACTGGGACGCGATAAGAACGACGCACACGAACTTCGATTACTTTTTGATGGGCTTTCTATTCTCCGAGGTGTGAAACAGGACCGCTTCAATTTCCTGGACCGGAAACCCGAAGGCCATTCGTGACGCACCTCAGGGAATGGCTTCTTTACGTGCTGACTGCGGCGCTGATGATTTTCACCTTCGTAGGCTCTTACTTATACGCAAAACACGAGGGGATCACGGAATACACAGCCGTTAAATGGCTGAACATCTTCACCACTGCGTTTTTTGCGTTCGGGTTTGCCGTGAAGAGGTTCTGGCATTTCCGTAAACGGTGGACCTTCTGGGCTGAACTGAGCGTCCTCATTGTCACGCATTTTGCACTACTCTCACGCCTTCATTGGGAGCAAGCCAGCTATTTTTGGCTGATGGTCGTCGTCGGCTTACCTGAGTTGGTAGTGGTTTATTTTTTGTTCGGATTAATGTTGGACCCGCATGCAAACTTGACAGAGGAGGACTCGCCTTGACTTGCCCGAACTATCGCGCTTTCTGACTAGGTCCTGATTAACGCCGTAACCGGAAAAGTGGGTACTAGCCCTCAATCTGGATTCCACTAACTATCTGCCTACAAGCGCTCCAAGCCGATTGGGACACTGCTGGGGCAAACCCGAGCACTTGAGCACCGATATTTCGACCAGTGCGCTTATCTTCAGGTACGCCTGTCCTTGAACTAACCCTTCGTACAGCTTGCAGACTGCTGACGGAAGCCTACTCTGACAAAGTCCAGCTATATCCCTTATGCGCAGTTTAGGAGGCATTATGCGTGCCTTGAAAATATTGCTTGCCGCCTTGGCGCTGGGTGCGCTGCCCCTGAGTGCATTTCCCCAGCAACCGTCGAAGCTGACTGAAGTTGTGGACAGGATTGTGGCCCAAGAACATGCGGAAATGCAGTCGCTGCACCAGTATTCCCCCATAGTAGAGACCTACATCCAGGTTCTCCATGCGAACAAGAATCAAGAGGCAGTGCCGAAGGGCGACAAGTATTTTCTTGGGCGCGCAGAGTTGGCGAAGGGCGTGGAACTCGAGCCCCTGATCACTGACAGTCACGCGAAGCACAACATGTTCGGGGGTATGGGCAGATTTGTCTCGATGGAATTTCTCCCGCGCGGCTTCCTGCAAATGATCTACCTGGACACAACCGGGTTTAACCGACAGCATTACAAGTTTAACTATGTCGGACGGGAGTTCCTAGGTCAGGTACGCTGCCTGGTTTTCGACGTTGACCCGGTTTCGAAGGACGACAAAGGGCGCTTTGTCGGCCGGATTTGGGTAGAGGACCAGGACTATCACATCGTGCGCTTCAACGGCGGCTATAGCAGCCGGTCCAAGACCAGCTACTACTTTAATTTCGACAGCTGGCGCACGAATGCCGGAAAGGACAAATGGCTACCGGCTTTCATTTACAGCGAAGAAGCGAACAATCCGATGGTACAGTCCTTCAGAGCACAGACACGCCTTTGGAGCTACGCCCCCACCCTAGATCGGGAAGAGCAGGAGCTAAGCAAGGTGGTGGTGGAGGCCCCCAAGCCGGTGACGGATCAGACAGAAGTCGGGAACGACTATTCGCCGCTCGAAGAGAAACGCGCGTGGGAACGCCAGGCCGAAGACAACATCGCCTCCAAGATGGAGCAGATGGGTCTGATGGCGCAGTACGGGGACGTGGATAAAGTGCTGGAAACGGTGGTTAACAATATTGAGGTTACGAACAACCTTGATATAGAGCCGACGGTCCGCTGCCGCGTTCTGATGACCTCGACGATGGAATCCTTCACGATGGGCCACACCATTGTCTTGAGCCGCGGCCTGGTAGATGTGCTCCCTGACGAGGCCAGCCTTGCGGCCATCCTCGCCCACGAACTCGGCCACATCGTGCTCCGGCATCGTATGGGCACCCAATATGCGTTTTTCAATCGCCTGCGTTTCGACGAAAAAGAAACGTTTCGGCATTTTGGTTTTACTCACACAGCGGAAGAGGAACAGGCGGCGACCCAACAAGGGATGGAGTTACTGAAGAAGTCACCCTACAAGGATCATCTCGGAAGCGCACAACTCTTCCTCCAAACGTTGAATGATCGTTCGAAGGAGATTCCCAATCTGGTTAGCCCGCACCTGGGGAACAGGGTGGTGATTGGTGTTACCGGCACATCCGCGACTTCAACCGCGGAGGCGTCGACATCAAAGCCAACGGGTGACCTTATTGCCGCTCTGCCGCTTGGCGGACGTATCAAGATCGAACCCTGGGAGAATCGGCTGCAGATGCTCAAGACCAAGCCAGTTGGGACAGTGGCCAAGGACGAGGTAACGCCGTTCGAGCTCACTCCGTTCTTCCTGTATCTCACACGGCAGGGAGATACTGCATCGCCCGAAATTCCTGGCGCAGTAGCGGTGAAGTCCGGCGCGGATACGGACCTATCGGACGCCAAACCATAATCGCCGCATACTGGGCAAACCTGAATCTAGATCGATACGGGTACCAGAGAAGTCGACGCTAGTACCCACTTGATTGCATAACAATGTCGGCGGCGTGGGAAGGGCGATGGGACGATGTCCGTGCAATACCTCTTTAGCTAGACTCTGATCTAACCGTGGGCGCTGATTTGTATGCCGTCATACCTTCTAATAATCCTCCATGTGGTCGGATGATCCTTAAGCATTACTCCGATCCAGTAGCGTTTGTCCGCGATTCTTTGACAATAGACAACACTTCCGCTCGCCGTTTCTTCGTTAAAAGGAGTTAGCGTCATCTCCTCTCCGGGCTGCCAGTTGCGTCTGAAGAATACGCGAGCCCCACGTGCGCTGATGTTATCTGTGAAGGTCCACTCTGTTTCGTCGGTATCCGCGCGTTCTAAGCATGCAAGATTTACCACGACGATGATTGGAAGCCGCCTTTCCATCCTGCCGACGAGCGTGCGTTCTTGAGGCATGTGTCTCTAACCAATAGGTTCTCACTACCAGTTGAGCCGTCAATTGATGAAAGACCTGAAGTCACGGTTCAGGTGTTTCCTCTATTCCTCAAACTTCTTTGCGGCGGCGGACTCCTCCTCAACGAACATACCAATAGAAAAGTTACGTGACCGAGGGACGTTCCCACTCCGAGAGGGCGTCCCTCACCTTTCCGAAATCGCTGTACACGTACACTTCGAGAGGGACACCAATCGACCCAGTGACTCGCCACCACCGACCAGACTCGTCGTGGGGCATCCTGAAAGTCAGAAATCAAAGGTTCAACTCCTGATTAACGCGCTACCGTCCATGTGGGTACTAGCCTCCACTTCTCCGGTTAGCCGACAAACCAGGAGTTGACTCAGTGTGAGACACCCCGGACGGCCCCCTGTCATTTTTGACGATATACCCTTGGGGCAACATAGGCCACGATGCTCGCTCTAAGGGGGAGCAGATGAAGAGCAGACGGGTCTTGCTGGTGGCCTTGACAGTGGCCGCTGTTGCGACCGTATCTTGCAACAAGGAAAACGGTCCGGTTCGTGAGGCCGTATCCAATAAAGAGGTATATCAGGAAGCGTATATCTACGCCTTTCCGATGATCGCCGCGTACAAGGCGCTGTACCAGTTCAATGTTGACACGACGAACTCGCAGTACAAAGGACCGTTTAACACAGTCCTCAACGAGGCTCGGGTCTTCACCTACAAAGACACCAGCATCGTTACGCCCAACAGCGACACCCCTTATTCGCTGGTGCAGATGGACCTACGCACCGAGCCTATCGTCCTGTGTGTTCCCAAGGTCGAGAAGGGTCGTTACTACACATTCGAAATAGCCGACTTGTATTCACAGAACTACGCGTACATCGGCAGCCGCGCAACCGGAAATGATCCGGGCTGCTACATGGTTTCGGGGCCGGGCTGGAGCGGTACAACGCCTGCTGGTATCAAAAAGGTCTTCCGATCAGAGACCCAGTTCTCACTCGCCGTCATCCGCACGCAGTTGTTTAACCCGAGCGACATGGAGAATGTAAAGAAGATTCAAGCGGGTTATAAAGCACAGACGCTGTCGGCGTTCACCCATCAGCCACCGCCACCCGCGCAACCGCTGCCTGATTTTCCGAAGTTCACAGATGACGCCTTCAAATTGGACTTTCCTGCGTATTTGAATTTCCTGCTCCAGTTCTGCCCAACGCCTACTGAAGAAACTGCGCTGCGGGCGAAGTTCGCAACGGTCGGAATCGAAGCCGGAAAACCCTTCGATTTAACGAAATTTTCTGAGGTGCAAAAGGCCGAGCTAGGCTTAGCCGTTAAGGAAGGCTACGAGGCGATTGAGAAAGCGAAACTCAACATCGGCAAAGACATCAACGGTTGGAGCGTTGGTGCCGCGTTTGGCAACCGAGCGTTCTACAACGGCGACTACCTGCTCCGTGCTGGCTCAGCGTTGGCTGGCATCTACGGCAACGACGCGGTTGAAGCTATGTATCCCGCAGCTAAAGCCGCCAGCGACGGCCAGCCCCTTGATGCCAGCAAGAACAATTACACGCTGACTTTCGCTGTTGGACAATACCCTCCCGTGAATGCATTTTGGTCCGTCACGATGTACGATGGCAAGACTCAGTTGCTGATTCAGAATCCAATCAACCGCTACTTAATCAACTCCCCGATGCTGCCGACCCTGAAGAAGAACTCTGACGGCTCACTGACGATCTATGTTCAGAAGGACGCCCCATCGGCTGACAGGAAAACTAATTGGCTGCCAGCGCCTAATGGGCCAATCTATATGGTGATGCGGCTGTACTGGCCGAAGGACATACCGCCGTCGATACTTCCACCAGGTTCCGGCACATGGCAACCCCCAGCCATCCTGGTCGCGCCGTAGTCGCTAGACCGACATAAATCGAGAGGTTCATCACCCGATACCTGGCCTCAAGTCCTGATTAACGCTGCCAGCTCAGACGGTCGACGCAACACTTGCTTGAAGTTTACTCGCGGGTTTTGGAATCCTAAGGTTTTTCTGGGCCGTTGATTCAAGCGCTGCGAGACGTGGTCGAGCTGCGCTTGAGAGATGGGGGACAGGTCGGTTCCTCGCGGGAAGTATTGCCGCAGCAGCAGGTTGGTGGCGAGCTACCTCCCGGCTCACCGTCGAGGTAGCGCGATTCAGGAGTCGAGCGATCTCACGAAGCGACGAACCAGAGGCGACTCCTCGTGAGATGTCCTCGCGCTCAGCCAGAGTCAGGGCGACACGAGAGCGGCGGCGGGCGCCGGGCGGGATCCCCCCGCGAGGTAGCAACACTGCGCGAATCGAAGTATGCAGCTTATCGTAGATACGCCCAATTTCATGCAGTGTCTGCCCAGCCTTCCAGCGGCTCCAGACATCGCGCTTCTCGACCTCAGAAAGCCCAAATCGCATCCCTGGTCTCATACCCACACCAGCTTTCGCGAGACTGACCTATGTCAGATGGTGTTGCATCGACCTGTCGAATGCACCGCCCTAATCGGACAAGTGGGTACTGGGACTGGTTCCGAAAACACGACTTCATCGAGTGCTGTAAACCGCGAAGCGGATCTCCGCGGTTGGGCTCGACTCTTCCCAAGAGCGGATGCCTCTTTACACGGGTGGGTGTTTTCGGCTCAAAGCGAATTGCGAGCGCTAGGACTTGACCCTGAGGGTAATCGGTTCAGGGCGATCCGAGTAGTTTTTGCCCCTCGCGAAAAAGGCTCGTTTAGTGCCGGCTAAGTCAGCCAATAGAGCCCGGGCTGTGGTGATTTTTCTCAACAGTTGATTTGATGGTGGCGTTGTGGCTTCGCGGTATTCATCGGCCATGAGGCGGTCACACCGGCGCAGGCGGTCGCTCAGCAGGGAGGAACAATTGCGGCACAGCCCGTTGCTGTGGTACAGCCGATTCTTAATCTGACATCGGATGCACCCGTAGAGTCGAAAATACGTGTGTAAGCGCTTGTGATAAATGTGAGGAAGCAGCTCTTGGACCTTTCGATGAGACTTCCTTGACAGGAACCAAGGCAAAAGTAGGGGACTCTTTGATGGACAACGGGTTTTCATGGAAGAGCGTCCACTTTCTCGCCACCTAATTTTCTGAGTCACTGATTCTGCTGCGCGGATGACAGCGGATAAAAGTGTCCGTTAAGGCCGCCTTGCTCACGTGCGTGTACACCTGAGTGCTGCTCAACCGGCCGTGCCCCAACAACTCCTGGATGACCCTGATGTCGGCTCCGTGATCGAGCATGTGAGTGGCATAACTATGTCTTAGAAAATAGGGAGTGACGCGCAACCCGATCCGGGCTGCTAAGTTGCGAACGGCACGGCTAATCGAATCCGAGCGGAGCGGCAGATGGCCACTAGGCCGAAGCAAGTTAGAGGTTTTCGCAATTCTCTGGAATCTGGCCAACGCCGCGGCTTTTGTCAGATGCTCCTTATAGCCGATGAACGCGGATCGGATTCGTTTTATGCGCCCGCTGTCGTCATACTCTTTCCAGCGGCAGCGCCAGCCTCCGGAAGCCGCTGAGTAAACGCAGATGCGTTGCCGGGGACGGCCTTCCGTAAAAAGAAAGCCGCTTGTCCTGCCGGAAAGATAGCGGCGGATCGCTTTTGAAGCAGGTTTCCCGAGCAGGATGAAACGGGCACCTCCTTTCCCGGTGACCCGAATCCGACCGGCATGAAAATCAATCTCCTCGATCCGCATGGTCGAAATCTCACCCGGCCGAGCTCCGGTTCCGTAAAGGACTTCGACGAGAGCGCGTTCTCTTGGGTTGTTTGCCGCTTCGAGGAGGCTACGAACCTGGGCCTCGGACAATACGTGCGGCACGCGTGGCCGGGGGCTCCGAATCTTCACAAAACGTGGGGCGACCCAGGGCACGAGCCCACCCATATTGAGAAAATCAAAGAATATTCTGAGGGCGTGCAGCTCGTGCTTGAGGGTGTATGTCGCGTGTCCCTTCCGGGAAGCCACGACCAAGAATTCCCGGACATCAAAATGATTGGCATTCGTGACCGGCCTGCGATTCATAAATTGGGAGAAATCTTTAACGGTGCGAGCGTAGACGCGCCGAGTCTCGGAGGAGTAGCGTTGTACCGTGAGCCAACGCTCGTAGCGGCATCTGAGTTCCCCGTTTAGTTTGATGGGCGAGAGTAAACTCATATTCCGGAGAGTAGATACCGACGCTGAACGAGTGTCAATCCCACCCGCTGTGCAAATCGGAGCAAATTGGTATACAGAACAGGTACGATATGCTACAGTTACGGATAATCGGAAGGTTCAGTAACCGATATGGTTACATGTGGGGAGGAGCGCGGATGCTTGTATGTGAGCGGATTCGGCAACTACGGGAAAGCAAAAATCTATCCCAAGGGGACATTGAAGAGCGCACAGGGTTGCTGCGCTGCTACGTCTCTCGAGTCGAAAACGGGCACACTGTGCCCTCGCTCGAAACCCTGGAAAAGTTCGCACGAGCTTTGGAGGTGTCGCTCTACCAGTTGTTCTATGAAGGACACGAGCTCCCGCCAGCTAAGAAGATATCCCAAAATGGGACAAGCGATTGGGCATCCCGCGGGAGCGGCCTTCGGGCCTTTGAACGGATGCGTCAGGCTGTCAGCCAAATGACGGACCCGGAAAGAAATCTTTTGCTCGAGATTACCAAAACGGTGGTGAGGCGGAAAAGAATCAAGAAGTCATAGCTTAATTCGCTCGGCGAGCCTGTTTTAGATCCCTTAGCAATTCCCGTGCACTTAACCGGCGTTTCAGGAAACGGGCTGATATAGGATCCGGGTGTGCTCCATATTCCCGCTTCATTGCCCTGTCGGATCGCTGCAGACGATGATTTATGAAGCCATGGCAAGGAATGCAAAGCCCGCTGCAGCTGTAAGGGACGTCGTTCCTGCCGCAACGCACGCATCCGTAAACGTCGAAATAGAATCGAAATCGTTTGTGGTAGTAATAGGGAAGCAACGCCTCAATTTTCTTCATGGTCGCTTTGGTCAAGAACCATGGCGGAAAGAATCGCAATTTTCTAGGTCTGCTTGGGTTTGCTTTGGGCATTGGCCACCTTCCAATAGCAGGGGACGCGATCATTTGCGAGGATGGCATTGATCAAAAGTGCGTTGAAGCTGCTTCTTGCTCACGTGAGCATAAACTTGGGTGCTTCTAATAGAGTTATGGCCCAGCAGTTCCTGAATAACCCGCAAATCGGCTCCGTTGTCGAGGAGGTGGGTGGCGAATGTATGCCGGAATGAGTACGGATTGATTCTGATTCCGGCGCGCAATCCAATCTTGTGTACCGCGAGTTGGATCGCTGAATGGCTCAGTGGGCGCAGGCCGAGAGGGCGCAGCAAGCGATCATTCTTGGCCAGGTTTGAAAAATAGGCGACGGCATCCCGGTAACCGAGCTTCTCTCTGGCTGCAATAAAACCGCTCTTTGTCAATACGTGCCGACCCTTATCATCATAGGTTTTCCAGTTGCAGTGCCACTGGCCGTTGGGAGATCGTTGAGGCCGAATTCTCTGCAGCGGCTTTTGATCCACGAATACAAAGCCTGTTTCTCTGGCACCGAGGTAGGTTCGAAGAGCTTTGGCGGCAGTCGCGGTGAACAGAAGAACGCGAATCCCGCTCTTCCCGGACACACGAATTCTTCTCTGGTTGAAATCTATATTTTCAATGCGCATCGTTTGGAGTTCACCAGTCCGACAGCCAGTGCCGTAGAGCAGTTCAACTAACGCTCGTTCACGTTCCGTCTTGGCTGCCACGAAAACCTTGCGAAGTTGGGCTTCCGTCAGCACCTTCGGGACGTGCCGTTTTAGCGGCCGCATTTTGACCTGGCGCGGCGGCACCCACTTGATCAACCCGCCAAGGTTTAGAAAATCAAAGAAAACCCGTAAAGCATAAAGTTGGTCACGAATCGCCTTTGGAGTTTTGCCCAGGCCGGCCGATTCGGCCAAAAATTCCTGAACGTCGAAATGGGTCACCTTCAGGATATTTGTTTGGCCCATGAATTTCGTAAACTGACGCACAGTGCGCGGATACTTGTAGAGGACACAGCTCGAGTAGCCTTGCACCCCAAGCCACCGCGAGAACCGGTTTGTCAGTTCTCCATTTAGCGCACGATTGGATTCGAGAGTCACAAAGCGAGGAGTAAACAACGATCCGCCAGGACTGTCAAGTTCAGGAATGCCAGGGCGTGGATCGTTGTTTCCGTGGCTTGGAAGTTGGCCAAGGTAATTCTTAGGTGTGACCGGAGCGTTATAAAGTCAGATCCGAAGAACGGCGCTGAGCTCGAACTCAAGGAATCCACGGGGGGAAGTGCAAAAACAGACCTGACACTCACGGGTTATGAGGAGAGGATTAATCCGTGTTGTCGGGTTAGGTTTCTGGATGGGGCAGTTTTGAGAGCAAAAGCAAACGGCCGCGGCTGCACAGCCGAAATACGCAGACCTCTGGCGAGGAAGAGTGCATAAAATCTATCGAATATGAGCGGACTCGAGGCCCTTGCGCGTAAGTGGTCTCCAAACATTGTCGCCGCGCAGATACTGCCAGAGGCCCTGCAGCCGCCAGATCATGTGCAGTTGGCGGTAGGGAAAATGTTCCAGGAAGCAGTAACTCACGAGGCGGGCGACATCCTGCCAGTCGTTGTATCGTTTGTAAGTGATTTCCTCTTGCAAGACCGAGCCGATTGAAATCATCGTGGCAAACGCGTACCCGAAAAGCAGGAATTGCACGAAAAATCCCTGGCTCAGGGCGCCCAAACATGCCGCAAGCACGATTGTTACGATCCCTCCTATCTCGATTGCAGGCGCCAATAGCTCAAAGATCCACAGGTAGGGAAGCGCCAGATAACCGATCCTGCCGTAGCGCCTTCTGAAGAGCATGTCCCGGCAGGGCCACAGCACATCCAACAATCCTTTTTGCCAGCGCGCCCGCTGCCTTCCCAGGGACCTTAAGTCGGAGGGGGCTTCCGTCCAGCACATGGGATCCGGAACGAACTGGATATGGTAGTCCATCTCCTGCTGGCGCAGATGGCGGTGCAACCGGGCCACCAGATCGAAATCCTCCCCAATTGCCGTTGCTCGATAGCCTCCTACAGCACGCACCAGGTCGGTGCGAAAGACGCCGAACGCGCCTGAAATAATCATCAGCATGTTTCCTTGACCCCACGCTTCCCTCCCAATCAAGAACGCGCGGAGATACTCAATCACCTGAATTACTTCAATGGCCTTGCGTGGAAGTCGCACACGTTGCAACTGGCCTCCGGCGATCTCCGATCCATTCAACACGCGGATGATTCCACCAACTGCCACTACGCGCTTTGGATCCTCCAGGATGGGCATCATGATTCGCAGGAGCGCGTCGCGCTCGAGGATGGAGTCGGCATCAACCACACAGACATAAGGCGAGGTTGCTGCATTCAAACCCGCATTTACTGCATCCGCCTTACTCCCTCCCGGTTCCTTGTCGACGACCAGCAGGCTGGCGTTCACTTCGCTGCGGTACAGACCTCGCACCGGCGCGGTCTTCGCTTCAGCGACGTACACGGCCCGGACGAGTCTCAGGAGAAACTCTTCCCGCATTTCATCGAGAGTTCGGTCATCTGATCCATCGTTGACGACGATCACCTCGAGTTGCGGATAATCGAGCTGCAGCAGGTTTCGCACTGCCACGCGGATGGAACCTTCCTCGTTATGAGCAGGCACAATGATTGTGATTGGGGGGGCCAGCGGAGTCTCCTTAATCCACTTCAGCCGATGGCTTTCGAGTCTCCGTTGATGGGCCAAACTCGTTTTCAGAGCCACGATCAACATCGTCAGATAGGCGACATTGCTGGCTAGGTAATACCAGAACAACGCGTGGTTAGAAATATCCAGGAACCGAGTCATCGCAGTTCCATCGCGCTGTTTGGGAGGCTTGCCGCCGTTGCGGGTTCTTCTACCGGCAGTGTCCCCGTCTCAAGCACATTCCGCAGACGCTGCTTCACATCTTCAATAGTTCTGGTGTTTGCTTGGAGTTCGACCTCCAACTGCCCTCGCATGCCAGCATTTTCGAGCGCAGTCAGGTAGGCGTGGAGGCCATAGCGGTCTCGTGCCGCCACAACCTTTTCGAAGATTGGAACCATCTCCGTCTTGAATTCCACGAGCGCTTCCGCCGCGCGCCATCGTACCAAACGGTTCGAATCCATCAGTCCTCGAAGCAGCGTCGGAATCGCACGGCAATCGGACAACTTGCCAAGGCTAACGATCGCTCGCAGGCGCACGAACCAAACTGGGTCCGCTGCCAGCTCACTCAGGACTTCCGGGGCGAATGCCGAGTGTGTCTGTGGCATGGCCCGTGCCGCCGCCGCCCGCAATTCATCGAGGTCATCTCCCACGAACTGCAGCAGGTCCGGACCCAATGAGGGAGTCGCCACCTCGCCGAGCACCCGTCCCAGCACTTCGCGAAGGTGACTTTCCGCATTTTTTATATAGGGAAGCAGCAACTGGGGGCGCTCCGCACAGCACTGGACGAGCGCACCTTGCAACGGCAGGTCTGGGACGGTCAGCCCCTTCTCTCCCAACCATGCCAGGATCTCTTCGGCAGCCTGGGGACAGGCCATCCGTCCCAATCCTCGCAGCGCAGCCAGCCGAGTTTCCAGATCACGATCGCGTAAACCTTCCGCGAGCGCGGGGATACCTTCCGGTGCACGGGTGCGACCGAGTGCGACCAGGGCCCGCATCCTGCGCCAGCCCTTGAGATGCCGGGCTTCAAAGATGCGTTTTTCGATCAACCCGCTAGTCCGCAGAAATTTCAGCAATCGAGCGGACTGCTCTGGCCCGGCGGCTTCAAATGCATCGAGAGCGATTGCCTCGACGATTCGGCGGTCGAAAGGTTTACTTCGCCAGGTGTCGAAAGGAATCTCGCCCGAAACGAGCGCGTCCCAACTTTGACGCAATTCGTAGACACGTGCATCACGCTTCGCGAAATACCGCTTCCGGTAGGTTCGGCGAAGGAGAATGAACGCGAGCAAAAGTCCATTGGCCACGAGGGCCGCGATAATGGCCTTCAGCACGAAAGCGGCCGGGCCTAGCCGCCACAATTTTTCAAAAATGGATGCCATAGTTTAGTCCGAACGATATGTCCGTTCTGTCTTGCGTGCGCTTTTGATAGGAGCCGTAGCCCGCCAGATCCTGCCGCGTGGTGATCTGGATCCGCAAACCTCCACCGTAGGTTTGCGAGGAAAAGCGCCCAATCTGATCGACCTGGCCGAAGTCTTCTGTGCCGGCCGCATAGAACACGTTCCCAGAGAGCGCACGTGCGCCCCAGTTCGCCAGTGGAAATCCGAGACGCGCGATCCCGGAAGGGCGCCATTCGGCCGGCGTGCCGGAAAAGGCACTGCGCGCACCCGTTGCTCCGAGCGACAGTGTCCACTCCCGAGGCAGATAGGCAATTGCGGTGCCAGTCAGAGTTAAGATCCTGGACGACTGATACCAATACCAATGCTGCCCATAGATCGTTTCCACGGAGCGCACGAAGGTGGTTTCGCCGCCCTTCCACCCATGGTCCAGATCGAAAAAGGCTTCGCTCTTGGGGATCACTGCGTTGTCATCCCCGATCCCGCCGCCCATCGTTAAGGCGCCCCAAGAGGACTGGCGCCCGGTAACGCTTCCCACAAATTTTGCAGCGTCGACGCCACCGCGCTGATAAAAACTGCCGGCAACGCTGGTGGCCCAATGTGGCGTCCATTGCGATGCGAGGCTTGTCCATTCGTCATGATTCGCACTGGAAAAATTGAAAAGGTCGTTGTCCTGGCCGAACCGCAGTTCATGTTTCGGCTCCGGGAGGACGGAGGTCAGGCCGGCGCGCGCTTCCTGGCTGGTGGGGTCCAGATTGAGCGCATTCTGAAATTCCAGACGCGCTTGGTTTCGCTCTCCCGCCGCCCGCAACGCACGGGCGCGGGCAGAACGCAGGTCGGACCGTGCGGGATCGAGTTTTACAGCAGTGTCGAGCGCGCGCAGGGCTTCCGTTGTTCTTCCCTCCCGCAAGTACACATTTGCAAGGCCCAGCCAGTTGTCCGGGTCATTCCGAGAGGCGTTCAGGATTTCCAGATACTCCTTCTCCGCTTCGGGAAGACGTCCCGACCAAGTGAGAACGCGCGCGCGCCAGGCCCGCACATCCATGTCATCTGGGGCGCGGGAAACCTCCTGGTCCACAACGCGCAAGGCTGAAGCCCAATCTTTTGCTTCGGAGCACTGCCGAACTTGCGCTCGCCAGTCGGGGGTTTGGGACTGCCCCCAGAGGGAGGAAACCCCTAACAGCGACCCCAGGAGCAAGCCGTGAACCAGCATCTTGCGAGAAGAGCGCGGCTCACGGATTGAGGAGGAGTCAAGATCGGTCATTTGGTCCCGGAACATTCGCTGATGAGTTATCTTGCACGGGGAGCGCCATTGACGCTGCCAAGTAAAACTGATGTGTTAATGTAAGTGGCGTATAATGTGTATCTTCAATGCCAGTAACTTGGATAGTAACAAGCTCCGTCAGTGCCAGTCCCGCACAAGAAATAGAATTGTCTCAATCTGATACGAGGCGCGACAGATTGCGACAAGCCGGTCATACTCCCGGCCAAGATATGGAGCAGGTTGTTTAACGCAATCATCGTCCAAATCCCCGCGTGAATCTGAAAGCCCAATTTCAGAAACGTGAATCGTTTGGGACTTTCATCGGGAATCGAGAAAAACTCCTACTAGGCGCCCTATTTGACGAGCGGGATTTGGGTGCCGAAGGCGGAATTGCGCACCTGAATTTGCAGTGGTTTGCAGGAGGAACCCTCCACCAGAGCGAGCGCGACAACGAGGGGTCGTATTCCCGCGATCGCAGACACCGAGCCGCGCGGTTCCGATAACGCTTCTTCCTCCCGAGAGAAAAGAACGAAAGTTGGAATTACTTCGCCGGATGGCTCCGTGTATGATGCGGACCCAGCCGGTCGGAAAGAAATGTTCAGAAGAGGAGAACCCGCCATGATGATTGGGGATCGTCTGCGAGCCCTTCGGGAGGCCAAGAGGTTGTCACAAGGTGACATCGAGAATCTCTCAGGACTCCAGCGTTGCTACGCATCTCGAGTGCAAAACGGACACACGGTCCCAGCCATCGATACGCTGGAGAAGTGGGCACGCGCTCTGAAGATTCCCATGTATCAACTATTTTATGAAGGCGAAGCGCCGCCGAAAATACCTGACGAAATCCGGCGCCTTGGAATGTCGTCGAGGCGGGGACCGCGCGGGCAGGCTCATCGTTATCTCTCCCAGATGCAGGGATGCCTTGCAAAACTCGATCGTAGCGACCGGGATTTGATACTTCAGCTAACAAAGACAATTCTTACGACCCGGAGGAAGGGAGGAGCCTAAGCGAAATCGTCCGGATACGCCAAGCGTGATTTGTATGAGTTGGTAACCGATCGACAGCTGGACGAGCGCAAGAACGGGAAATCCATGAACATGCGCAGTTCTGCTATGCTTCCCTGCGGTCCAACGCTTCTCTCACCTTGTGGGCCAGCTGGCCGGCGTCGAATGGTTTTTGCAGGATCGATGTTTTCTTTATGTTGCGCAGACACCGAATATCGGACTCCGTGTCATAGCCGGTAATGAAAATGAAGGCGAGATGTGGATTGATGGCGGATATCCTGACTGCGGCTTCGGGGCCATTGAGGACAGGCATGATGATGTCGAGCAATACCAAGTCGACCGGCGGCTTGGCCTGGAGGAAGAGCTCGACGGCTTCCGATCCATTGCGCGCCACGAAAACTGTGTAGCCCAGGTTCTCGAGAATGAGACGTGTTGTCTCCCGGACGTCGCGGTCATCCTCGGCGATTAGGATTGTCTCTGTGCCTATTTGTAGCTGCACCTTGGGGGGTTGGAGCGGAGGCGACCCTGCGGCTTCGGCGACTGGCAAGTAAACTCGGAAAGTGGCCCCATTACCCTTGAATGAATCCACCTCGATGAAACCATTGTGTTGCTTGACGATTCCATAGACAGTCGCAAGGCCTAACCCGTATCCGTTACTCTCCTCCTTGCTCGGAAAGAATGGTTCAAAGATTTGATCGAGAGCGTCTGGATCGATTCCGACTCCTGTGTCATACACACTCAGTTGGACATAGCGACCTGGACGGGCATTTTCATCAATAGGCTGCTGCTCCTTGCCGATGAGGATGTTTTCTGTCGTTATGGTCAGTTGTCCTCCCTTGGGCATGGCGTCTCGCGCATTGAGACAAAGATTCATGATTACCTGCTCGATCCTGGCAGAATCTGCCCAAATCGCGAATAAGTCATCCGCGAGATTCAGCTCGAGTGTATGGATTCCGCCAAGGGCGCTTTTCAAGAGGGAAGCTTCCTCTCGTATCAACTCGTTCAGATTTGTTTCACGAGGCTGAAGAAGCTGCTGTTGCGCGAAGGCGAGCAATCGACGAGTGACCGCCGCTGCACGCTCTGCTTGCCGCCGGATTTTCAGGAAGCGATCCTGCAACACACCATCCGGCGGTGCTTCACTGCATCCGATTTCCGCCCAGCCCATGATCGCGGCGACGACATTATTGAAATCATGAGCGGCGCCACTTGCCAGCCGACCGATAGCCTCAAATCGTCGAAGTTGGTGAACCTGGTGTTCTAGGCGCTGCCGATGATTTCGCTCTTTAGCTCCGCGTAATTCCCGTCGCACAGTGAGGACTAACCTGTTCAAATTGTCTTTCATCAGATAATCTTGCGCACCCAAGCTGAGCGCGTCCGCCGCGGACTCATCTCCGAAAGTTCCGGACACAAAAATGAATGGGGTTTCTAACCCAAGCTGTCTGATCAATCGGAGCGCGTCGGTACCCAGGAAATAGGGCAGGGAGTAATCGGAAATTATGAGGTCCCACGGTTTCTCAAGCACTTGCCTCAGAAGGTCGCGAGAATCCACTCGTTCCGAGTCGACCGCATAGTCCGCCTGTCGTAAGAGGCGCAACTGCAGTTCGGCATCGTCGGCAGAGTCTTCGATGAACAAGACTCGAAGCGGGGTTCCCAAGAGAACTCTCCTTAACGGGAGAATGGGTCGGTCGTAGGCGGCAGGTACGTACCCGGCGGCCGGATTGCCTCACTCAATTGACCAAATTCGACAGGTTTATGCACAAAGGTGTTTACGTTTCGCATGGATACGCCGAGAGATTTTCTTGGGAAGTCGCATGGAACGGGTGACGTACGCTGCGCATCGGAGCGGGCGACTACCGAGAATTCGTCCAACCGCATGCGCTTTCTCCTCTAAGCTCTTACCCAATTGCAGGCGGACCGATTCACGCTGCAATCTTATCTTCATAAGTATCAAGCTAATTAGTATATAGAGCCCGTCGGAGCGGGCGTTGCTTCGTGTGCGAAGCAGTCAGGCCCAACCTGATGAGTAGGGCTTCGCTTTCCCTAACCTGAGTCCGCAGTTTGGGTACCATTTCCAACCCATTTTCACGATGAGGAGGATACAAATGTATTCAAAAAGGGAAGTCTGTTTCACAATTACTCTGGTTCTAGGCGTTTGTTCCAGTTTCAATCCCAGACAAGACACGATCCGTTCGAGTTCCCACGGCCCATGTCTTACCTTAGTTGACGGCATACATCCACCGCCGCCGACAAAGCCACCCCTGAAGTTCGGAAGTACAGTAGAGCTTCAGGCAGACGGCGTACATCCACCGCCGCCGACAAAGCCACCCCTGAAGTTCGGAAGCACAGTAGAGCTTCGGGCAGACGGAGTGCATCCACCGCCACCGACAAAGCCACCCCTGAAGTTCGGAAGTACAGTAGAGCTTCAGGCAGACGGCGTACATCCACCACCACCACCGACATTGCCCCCGTCGAAGTCCGGAAGCAGAGAATCGATTCAAACGGCTGGCGCAGAGCCGTTGCTACCTCCTTGGCTTTCTGGTCCCAGATCGGCGAGCTAGTCCTAGGAGGAGGGGAAGACAATGGGAGTCTTCCCCTTTTTCCGTGCTAGTATACTCAGGGTTTCCCCGAACATATGACCTCGTACGCGCTGAGTTTCTGGCTTGCGGGAGTCGCGCTGGAAGGCACTATTTTGGTACGCGCGTTGGTCGTCGGATGGTATAAAAAGTGCCCGTTCTTCTTTGGCTATCTGGCCTGTGTGTTTGTCCAGGACGTGTTTTTCCTGTCGGTTTATAGCTTCAAATTCAAGTACTACAAGCCGATCTATTGGTACGCAGAATTTTTCAGTTTGCTGATGGGTTGTGGTGTCACTTGGGAGATTTTTCGCTTGATACTCGGACGCTATCCCGGCGCAGGCCGGATGGCCCGCAACGTGCTCGCTATAGTATTACTCACGGTTTTAACCAAAGGTCTAGTTGGCGCCTGGAATGGCGACATTCCTTGGACAGTGACCATGGTTGAGCTTGAACGTAATCTTCGTGCGATACAAGCGCTGTCACTCATTGTGCTGGCCCTGCTCATTGCTTATTACCGAGTTCCCCTAGGTCGCTATGCAAAAGGTATATATGCTGGCTATGGAATTTTTATCGCGACAATGGTGATGACTCTAACTCTGCGCGCTTCGATTGGTCAGGCGTTTCAGGCCGCGTGGGTTTTCGTGCAACCGCACTGCTATGCCGCGTCCCTGGGCATATGGTGTGTCGCTCTCTGGAGCGACGAGCAATCTCCGGTGGAGCAATCGCAATCAAAGATCGAGGAAGACTACCAGTCACTTGCGCTTCTAACCAGAAGAAGCCTGGTTCAGGCACGCGAGTTCTTGGACAGAGCCATACGACCATGACCGGAGCGCTTACTCTGCTTGCGATCGGTTTCTTGCTAATTGCGTCGTTGGTCTATCTATTGCGCCGCCGCGGATTGGAGGAAGAGGATGTTCCATGGCTTCGTGATGAAGACTCAGGCATTCCGTCGGCGCACTCTGAGGACCACCGCAAGGGGCAGCTGGATCGAATCTTCGGCTGTGAGGATTGGGATTTCATCCGGAAAAGCACATCAAGCCGGGTTCAGCAATTGTTCCTCAAGGAGCGGAAGGGGATTGCGCTATCCTGGCTCTCTCGACTACGAAGGGAAGCGAGAACTGGCATGCGTCTTCATGTGGCTCGCGTGAGAGCATCGGAGGAACTCGATCCACTCGCGGAGCTCAGGCTGGCGATCGATTACTATGCATTCCAGGCAAAGTGTGGGCTCATTGCTGCGATTCTGTTGCTGGGTGGTCCGATGGCGCTGCGAAACATGGTCGGGCAGGCCGAAAGTCTTTCCAATAATCTTAGAGGAATGCTCGAAGCCGCGTTGAAGCCCGACGCTTTCTCGCAGAGGACAAGAGTCCGCTGATCCCCGAATGAACGGCAAGCCGATGGAGCGAAGACCAAACCAGCTCACTTCCATGGCAGTCGAGGACGGCCTCCGCGATCTGCGGAACCGGACTCTAGCGAAGCTCGACGGAGACTTTGCCAGGTTGGTTTACCTCGCTTCGACGCGTGACTATAATACGGGCCGCTACGCTCACGATGGGCTAAGCTTCCGTTTTACGGAGTCGGTGGCAGAGCGGGTTTTGGCAGAAGCCCATCGCGAAGTGTTTGCAAGTCTGGCGCTCAGTCCCCTGAAAATCTTGGTAACCCAGCTCGAACAATACATTCGTTCCGGGTGCGCCCGCCCGGATGAGCTGCTGGCATCATGGCGCGAACTGGAGCCTTTTCGAATTCTGGCTCCGGAGCACGACGATCCAATAACCGTTAAACTCTTTGCTTCAAACATCAGGGTCGCTTTGGCAATTGTGAAGGAATCTTGGAGAGCGAATCAGCTGCTATAGGATCCACAATGCGCATGGCCACAGCGGTGACCTGGCCGATAATCTCGGCTTCGTGGGCGGAAAAAGTACGGTGGGGACGTGAAGAAAGAGGGTGGGGGATCAACAGAAGCTCGTCTCCTCTCCGCTCGCACCAGCAGCACGCATATCCCGAGCGAAGCTCAACGAAGTAAATGGGCCGGTCGAATTCAGTCCGCCACTGGCTTGCGCGAATATCCCGCAGATGATCGTCGATGAACACAAAACTTCCCGGTCGCAACAGCGGGTACATTGTGGAATCCTGTAGCCCGATAAAGCCATATTGACCATGCCGAATGTCCAACTGTTGGAGCAAGGCGATCGGCACCTCCCCCCAGACCTGTACCATTCGCGACACTAAGTTTGTCTCCTCGACCCGGAAGCCGGGGTCGAAGCGGACTGGGAAAGTAGCGGTTTTGGTCGCGTCGATTTCTTCCAGATTGACTAGGTGTGTGCGGGAGGGGGCGGTCTCGATCTGGTATTTCTGCAGCAATCCGAGGTCGATACCGAACATGGGGAGCAGATCGGAAAGCCTTACGCGATAAACAGCGCTCAAACTGAACAATTTATGAATGCTCGGAACGGCATTTGAATTCTCGAGTCTGGTAAGCCAATTATTTGAAACAAAAAATTCGGGGTTTGATTGTGCGTTCGCGATCCGTTGGCTTTCCTCTTCCACCTCGCGCACGGTTATTCCGAGGCGTGCTCGGAGGTCCTTGAGGGTTTTACCAGAATTCATGGATCTAATAATTCGAATAGTAATCCCTGCAAGTCTAGCAGAATTTGAAAAAATCCGGTCATGCCGGAATAGCGGAGGATCCGGGCTTACAAGATTCCCTTTTTGCTTCCCGTACGAAGCATCTTTCAATTATTCCCTAAAGGCATCGCTGCTGCTGACACAATCTTTGATCGACGCCCTTGATCTGCCCATTCAGTCGTTGGAGAGAAACTCGAGAGTTCCCCCGAATGCACTGTGGGGCAGCCTAACTTTTGATTGAGCGAAGCCTAAGAGATAAGAGTCAGGAGGGAATCGGCAAATGAACATGCGAAAAGGGGAGAAGTGGGTTTGTTCGAATCCCACATGCCGATGCGAATTCATCGTCACCATTGCTAGCGCGCCTGAAGACGGCGTGAACCCAAGGTGCTGTTGCGGCTCCAAGATGAAAAAAGTGTACGCCGCTCCGGCATTCTGGACCAGACAGAATCCCGGGAATTTGGAGTCCGTGGACAAAAAGGCTCTATCGACGGTGCGCTAATGGTGTCCAAGCGGGTGGCCCATATTCACAGCTTCCGTGGTTTTCGGAGTGAACGTCGTATGGCAGCCTATTTCATAAAATTCATGATTGTTTCTACGTTGATTCTGATTGGGTTGGGAGGATTCTTGCTTTATGACGCGGTATCGCAGCCTACCAATTCCGCGGTTTTGGAAGTCATTGGCGGTGCGGTGCTCGTGGCACTCGGATTGACAATATTGTACCCCCAGGGGCAGATGGCTATCCGGTGGCTCAGGGAAGTCCGAACCCACTCCAGCAGGATCTTATAAGGCGATTGCCAAAAAGACGGCACGAGAGAGGTCAATGCGTCAGGCCGCCGGGGCGGAGGTCTGCTTTTCGGCACTTCTTGCGCGCTACAGGCGGGGAATTGGTTATTCGGCAATGCAGTCAAAGAATGCACTTTACGGTCTGGAGGTGCTTCGCATATGAAGCACTCCTAGCTTCACCTCTCTCAATAGTTCAATGTTTGTTGGTTGTTCTGCCAGCAGGAATGGGGCTCTCCGCTTGGTTTTGACTCCCAGGGAATGCCCATGACTGTACCCTCAGGGATTGAGACTTCCATGGGTTTGGTACTAATCGTTGATGATGAACCGTCGATGCGGAAGCTTTTGGCAGCGATGCTTGCAGATTCGGGCGTGGCTTCTGGCACGGCTGCCAGTGGCGAGGAAGCCCTAAGGGTATTGGAACAAGAGGAGGTCACTGCCATTCTGGCGGACCTGCATATGCCTCGCCTCTCGGGGATGCAACTTTTGATGGAAGTTCGGCCCCGGTACCCGGATTTGGCCTTCATAGTTGTGACTGGAGAGGACGATGTAAGAGTGGGTATCGAAGCGATGAGAAATGGGGCGGACGACTATCTCGTCAAGCCCTTACAACCGGAAGTAGTTTTGGCGAGTCTGCACCGCTCCCTGGAAAAGAAGCTTTTGCAGAAGCAACTCGAGAAGTACAAGCGGCAACTTGAGGAGATGGTCGAAGAAAGAACCAAACAGCTTCAGTCAGCACTCCAACAATTGGAAGGGAGCTATGGAGAAACTCTTCATGCCCTTGGTGCCGCGATCGACCTTCGCGATGGTCCAACAGCTGGACATTCCCGGCGCGTGTCTCTGTACTCACTCAAAATTGCCGCAGCATTGGGCCTTTGCAAGCAAGAACTCAGGACGCTTTCGATGGGCGCATCGCTTCATGATATTGGAAAATTGGCGATACCCGATTCCATCCTTCTGAAACCGGGAGTGCTATCTGAAGAAGAGTGGCGCATCATGCGCAGTCACGTTCGAATCGGATACGACCTCATCAAACAGATCCCTTTTCTCGCCGAGGCCGCCGAGATTGTTTTGGGGCACCATGAACGATACGACGGTACCGGATATCCGCGTGGCCTGAGGGGTAGGGAAGCCCCGTTGGGCGCAAGGATATTTGCTGTTGCGGATACAGTGGATGCCATGACCTCCGATCGCCCGTATCGATGTGCACTTTCTTTCAATGAGGCGCATGAGGAAATTCGACGCGGCTCGGGGATTCGATATGATCCCCAGGTGTCTGACAGTTTTCTCCAGATTCCCCTGGATGTCTGGGAAACAATTCGGATTGAAGCTGCCAAGCGTTAAATCGACTTTCTCCAATGGAGGATCCGATATTTACTCAAAAGTGAAACCCTCAATCGATTTCGAGTCGCGGGAATGTTGCCTATGTTTAGATGAAAAGGGGCAGCCGAAGAGTTAGATGGCTTCAACTTCAAACAGCGCGGAGCGATGGGTAGACCATGTTAGCGACCGCACCACTGCGGTCCACAATGACCATTTAATCTCACGTCATTTGCTCTTTGGTTTGTCGGTCATCCTATTTTATCTACTCCTCAACCAACCCTGGGTCATTTTGGTTTCTCCCAGCCTAGGGTTTTCGGCCTGGTACCCCGCGGCAGGATTGATCTTTGCGGTCATGCTGTGCATTGGTCCGCGCTACTTCCCTCTATTGGTCTTGGCTGACGTACTCGCGGGACTCGTGATCTACCACCAACCGTTGTTCTCGTGGGGTACGACAGTCGCGCCCGTCATCGGCGCGGGCTCGTATGCAGTTGCGGCGTATCTGCTTCGTGGCCCGTTGAGGATCGATCCGGCGTTGCGACATCGGCGTGACGTTGTGCGATACATAATGCTAACAACGGTTGCGGCTCTGCCGGCGACACTTGCGGGAGTAGTGTCTCTGGTGAACGACCACACGATTGTGTGGAGCCAGTTTTGGAACTCGGCGTTGCAATGGTACATCGGTGACGCAATTGGTCTAATCGGGTTTGGGCCATTCCTCCTTGTCCATGTGTTTCCACGGGTAGTGCGGGAGCTGTCGACTTTTCGGCGGGAGGCGATACGACGCGACGACAGTCGGGCGACGAGGGTGCGGAGGAATCATTCTGGAGTGATTCTGGAGGCTGTTGGACAGGTCAGCTCTATTCTCGTGGTTTTGTGGGTCATGTTCGGCCGTACGTTCGGACCCAAGGAATTCTATTACTTGGCATTCGTGCCCATCATCTGGATCGCGATGCGGCAAGGTATACGGCGAGTGGTCACGGCGCTCGTGATTTTCAACTTTGGAATCGTGCTGGCGCTGCGTGTCTTTCCTTTGCCCCCCGATTTTCAGCTGAAGGTTGGCGTGCTCATGCTGGCGGTGTCGGGGACGGCACTGGTCGTCGGGACGGAGGTAACGGAGAGACACCGGACGGCCCGCCAATTGAGAGACCGAACTGGCTTCCTAAACTCACTGATTGAGCACAATCCACTGGCGATTGCCATACAGGACGGCGAGGGGTGCGTGCGCTTCTGCAACGACGCATTCGCAAATCTCTTCCTGTACTCCCACGAAGAGGTCGTCGGGAATCGGCTTGACCGGCTAATTGGTCCTTCCGGGAGCGTGGCGGAGGATTCTGGGTCATCAGCCGCGTCAAGACCGGGAGAATCTGTACACAAGGCAGTCCGCAGAGTTCGCAAGGATGGAAAGGTCCTCGATGTGGAACTGCATGAAGTCGTAATCAATTTGGAAAGCCGGCAGTCAGGTGAGTATGCGATCTTCCGTGATATCTCGGAGGAGGTCAAATCGGCGGTAGAAGCTGAGGAACACGCAAAGTCGTTGAACAACCTGGTGACGGAGCTGCAGCTGAGAAGCATGCAAATGTCTTTGCTTAACGACATGGGAGGCTTGCTGCAGTGTTGCGGAAACATGGATGAAGCGTTTGCGGTTGTAGCCCAATCCGCAAGAAAGCTCTTCTCGGCATCGACGGGAGGGACCGTGTTCGTCTTCGGACCGTCCAGGGAAGCGCTCGAGGCGACAGCGACGTGGGGAGAGGGCTTTGCGTCCGAGTCAGTCATTGCTCCGTCCGACTGTTGGGCGTTGCGACGGGGACAACCGTACTGGAGTGAACAACCGGGAGACGGATTGATCTGCCCGCATCTGAAAAATCCTGTTGCGGCCAGTTATCTGTGCGTCCCTATGGCGGCTCAAGGGGAGACACTGGGGATTTTGCACGTGCAGTACAATCGTAGCCAAAGCGCAAAGGGAACGGAGGCCTTTGAGTCCTTGCAGCAATCCCAACAGCGGCTCGCCATTGCCGTAGCCGGACAGGTGGGGCTGTCCTTGGCTAGCTTGCGGCTCCGTGAATCACTCCGGGAGCAGTCGATTCGCGATCCTCTTACGGGACTATTCAACCGCCGGTTTATGCAGGAATCACTGGACCGGGAATTGCTGCGCGCGAGACGGAAAGGGTGCCCGCTCGCCGTTGTCCTGTTGGATATCGATCACTTCAAGCGTTTCAATGACACCTTCGGCCATGACGCCGGCGACGCGGTCCTCTGCCTAATGGCAGAGACGCTGCGCCAACACTACCGAAGTGAAGATGTGATCTGCCGCTATGGCGGAGAGGAATTTGCGATCGTTCTTCCGGAAGCAAACGCAGAAGATGCCGTCAGGCGATCGGAGGGTTTGCGGGAGGCGGCCAGAACACTGAAAGCCCGGCACCTTGGAAATATCCTCGATACGATTACCGTCTCGATCGGGATTGCAGCTTACCCGGAACACGCCTCTGGTGGCGAGGATTTGCTGCGGGTGGCGGATGCTAGTCTCTATCGATCGAAGGCCATGGGACGAGACCGCATAACCGTAGCAGAGAACTCCAAGGGGTAACATTCAACCCTTTCTCTCGATTCGCGCTCTGATTACATTTCACTTCCGTTCCGGCGCGGGTTGCCTTGGCAAGCGCGAGCGGCATCGAGTATTTCGACTGTTCAGACTCACACGGGATTCATCACCCATTCGCGAGTGCTTTCCAGAAATTGAAACGCATACCGCTGCCACGGCGTGTGAGGAGATTCCCTGCGCACAACGCTCGCGCGCCCCACAAAAGTGTCAATTCCAGTCCCAAGATGAATGCCAACAACGGCGCCAATTGGAAGCATCAACGGGCAGGTGCAAAGGAACCCGCCCGCGCTCACATTCTCAGTAATTGTCATTTCTTCGATTGCCGCTCTTCCTAAGTCACCCCCCTTGAGAGTGACGATAACTCGGAGGGACACGCGGACATGAGCGCGACGCTCCGGGCGTTCCTGCTGTAATTCGATGGCCAGCAGTGACCTCAGCAGATCAAAGTCCACAGGTTTTTCAATGAACTCCTTGGCTCCCAGATTCAGGCAGTGGGTTTTGTATCGTTCTGCCGACTCGCCTGTAACCACAAAGAGGGGAGTGCGCGAGGTGTAACTCAAAGTATGGAGGCACTGACAGAGCTCAAAGCCGGAGTATCTGGGCATCATGAGATCCAAAAGAATTGCCGCGGGTTTGTGTTTTATTGCCAACGCCAGCACCTGTTCGGGGTCATCGGCCGAGATCACATTGTAACCGTCCGATAAATTGAGGCTAAGCAATCGGAGCATGGATGGATCATCATCGACAATCAAGAGTGTGTGCATGAAGCGTAGCTCCTAACTAGGGCTTGTTGGCCCAGGCCTCAGTCGTCGCGGCGAAAGGGAAACGCAGATTCGAAACCCGTGCAAGTTGATCGCCGTGTAGAGCGGCGAGTCGAGACGTCTTCCTTCAACCGAGAGAGTCCGATGGCGCTGAGCTACGCTGAACAGCGCGGGAGAACGATTCGGACTTCCCTTCAGAGTTATAATTCCCATCTGCATAAAAACTTGATTCCTGGAGACAAGCATTTCTGGTAGTTCGGGTGTCGCATACCGTTGTCTGGTTCAAGGCCGCAGAGCTTCGAGTGGACACGTACACAGCTGATAGGTACGCGGTGAACCTGGTCGAGCCCGCGTGCCTCTTACGGGCGCGTGGCACTTCCTGCGCCACCATAAGTCACCGCGCAATGCCACAAGCGACGTCATTATACGCATATTTCCGAAGCGCGGGCGTTCGAAGCATCACCCGGATGTAAAGAGCGGGAAGATCGACTTGATTCTGCTTCGCATTGGAAGCAAATGGCCCGTCGGGGCGTACTGGACCGAGTCTTCTGCGAGACTGCCTACCGTGCCGCAAACTCTTAACGGTGGTACGCATTGTCATCCCTTGTTCAGGAACCTTCTGAACAAGGGGCAGGCGCTGCTTGGAATAGCGTTTCCCATTCCGGGATTGCTCCAGCTGGCAGTAAAGAGTAAGCGAAGGATGTCCTGGAGCGTAGAGCCGCAGGCCGTGCAAAACTCGCAAGATCCCATAAGTCAGATTGCCGGTGCAAGCGTTGGGCATCCTTCCCCTGAGTCCAGGGCTCTGACGCCGTACGATTTCCGTTTTTCAGGGAATCCTTCGGATCGAGCGGAGCGTGAATCTACTCTTGAACACGCCAGATCCAACCGGAGAACACATGAAAGAGATTCGGATTCTTATTGCGGATGAGAGCGAGTTCGTCCGACGCCGCGTTCGATCCATCCTTGGTGACCAACAGAGCTGGAGAATCGTGGGTGAAGCGGTCGCAGAAGCCGATCTTCTGGCGAAGGCAAACGAAGAAACGCCTGACGTTGTAATCATGGACACCGCCACGCCGGTCCTCGGAGGCTTAGATGCCGCGAAGAAGATCCTGGAGATCCGGCCGGACGTGAAGATAATTGTTTTGAGTATTGAGGATGATGGTGCTTTAGTTTGGTGTGTGCTCCGCGCTGGCGGACGCGGCTATATTCTGCAGCCGGAATTTTCACGGAATCTCGAAGCCACCGTCCGCTCAGCCTGTTCGGGCCAGCTCGTCTAGCATGCTCGCGTGTCAAAAATTGGAATGGGAACATCTTTGAAGCGCGTCGCACAAAGAAATATCCTGCCCGCCGCTTGTTCCTACCTGACAATGCCGGACCCGGAGTTCACTGGTCTTCTCGCGTTGGGCAAGGCACTCAACCGGGTCGCAGCGGCACTCAGCATCAAGCTACGAACTGTACGAACACATCGTGTGAATATCCTGCGGAAACCGAATCCCCACGGATTGGCGGAATCCATCGAGTGCATATTCTCTCTTCAGATCGTCTATGTCCATTCGATCCCCATTCTTCAGATGGCCTGCAGTGAGCCTCCTTGGCGATTTGATTTCGATGAGGATTTGGCAAAGGCAAAGGGCAAATCCAACGGATGAGGTGATAAATCCCAACCAACACGAGTTCGTGAGGAACACTACCATGGGAGCATCATGAAACTGGAAAATCCCGTCGATTTTGCAGGGGCGATAGAAGGAAACCAGGATGAGCTCGGACGGCGCCTTCGCCGAGTCGAGCGTCAAGAGTGGATCCTCTGGGGCACGGCAGTAACGATTACCCTTCTCTTGACGGCTGGGATTGTGTCCTTCCTATTGCCCTTGTTACGGACGACGGAAACGGGAGATGCGTTTTTCAATTTGCAGACGGAATTGATAGGACTCCTAGCGATCGTTTTGCTCTTTGATTTATATACCATTTATCAGCAATTGCAGATCCACCGCATCCGGCGCCAACTTTCGGAAAGCCAGCAAGTGTTTCGTCTCATAAGCGAAAACGCCGCCGACATGATCGCCGTAGTGGATGTCGAGGGTCGGCGCATCTACAACAGCCAATCGTATGAGAGAGTTTTGGGGTATTCCCCCGAGGACCTGCAGAGGTCGTCTGCTTTCGAGCAGATCCATCCAGAAGACCGTGAGCGGGTGAGGGAGGCTTCCCTTGAAGCGCGGCGGACGGGAATTGGAAAGACTCTCGAGTACAGAATGCGCCACAAGAACGGCTCCTGGAGAGTGCTCGAATCCACTGCAAGAGTTATCCCGTCAGCGAGTGGTGCGCCCGAAAAAATGGTCATTGTAAATCGCGACATTTCGGAAAGGAAAAGAGCCGAGGAGGCGCTGCGCGTATCGGAAGCCAGTTTTCGTTCCGTGGTCGAAGATGCTCCTTACGGTATCTATCAGGCCGATGATGAGGGACGCTTTTTACGAGTCAATCCTGCCCTTCAACGCATGCTCGGTTACTCCACCACCGATGAATTGCAGAATGTCAACCTGGAGAGGGAGATTTTCAGACGGCTTGAGGATTTTCGAGGAATGCGAGAGACGTTGCATTCCCAGGACGAATTCAAGGAATTAGAGATTGAATGGAGGAAAAAGGACGGCTCACCGATCACTGTGCGATGCAGTGGCCGACGGGTGAAGGAAGAGAATGGAGGATCGGCATTTCACGAAGTGTTTGCGGAAGACGTGACTGACAAACGTGTTCTCGAGGCCCAGCTGCGGATGGCGGGGAAAATGGAAGCGATTGGACGACTATCAGGAGGAATCGCGCATGACTTCAACAATCTTTTGGGGGTAATGATCGGCTATAGCCAACTGTTGAAACGCAAAATGCCATCCGAGCCAAACCTCTTGGAATATGCCGAAGAGATCGAGAAGGCCGGCCAGCGGGCGGCGTCCCTGACAAGACAATTATTGGCGTTTAGCCGCCAGCAAATACTGACTCCGACGGTCTTGGACCTGAATACATTGGTCGCTGACATGGAGAAGATGCTGCCGCGGTTGATAGGTGAGGATATTACCGTCCGAATTGAACTTGCCGACGGGCTGGGGACTGTCCGCGCAGACCGGGGACAAGTCGAACAGGTGATTATGAACCTGGCGGTCAACGCTCGTGATGCCATGCCGGCTGGCGGGACTCTCCTTATTCAAACCGCAAATCGTGACTTGGACGAGCTGTATGCGCGCGATCACCCTGGGGCAAGGACTGGACGCTGCATCATGCTCTCCGTGCGTGACTCCGGTGTTGGCATGGATCGAGAAACGATCACCCATATCTTCGAGCCGTTCTTTACGACAAAAGAACTGGGGAAGGGCACAGGTTTAGGGCTTGCAACCGTCTATGGAATCGTAAAGCAGAGCGGCGGCTACATCGGCGTGGACAGCAGCCTGGGCCAGGGAGCCTGCTTTCAAGTGTTCCTGCCTCGCGTGGACGAACCCGTAACGCAAGCTCCGGAGACCTCTACCTCTGCGCCAGACGCCAAGAGTTCAGAAACGATTCTCCTGGCGGAGGACTCAGACCCCTTGAGAAAGCTCGCACAGTCGCTGCTCGAGGGCCATGGGTTTGAGGTATTGACTGCGCAAAATGGAGAAGAGGCGCTCGGCCTAGCAAGACAGCACATCGGACGTATCCACTTGCTGCTTACGGACGTGGTCATGCCAGGCATTAACGGGAGAGTGCTTGCCGAAAGGTTGCTCGTGACGCGGCCAGGCACGAAAATCCTGTACATGTCGGGGTATACGGATTCTTTTATTGCGGGCCACGGGGTCCTCGACCAAAGCACGAACCTTCTATACAAACCGTTTACGGAAGAAAAATTAATCGAAAGAGTTAGAAGCGTCCTGGACGCAGGAGTGGATCGGGTTTCGACGGAGCACAATTCATGGCAAAGGTAGCGGAAAGGTAAAAATGGGCAGGCTTTTAATTGTCGACGATGATGAAGCATTGCGGCGCCTGGTGCGGCTTAGTCTCGGAGATTCCCACGAGATCGTGGACACAGGCGATCCGGGAGAGGGGTTGGCCCTTGCTCTCGAACACAAGCCAGACGCCATACTTCTAGACCTCAGAATGCCCAGATATTCCGGCTTCGAGTTGTGCCAAACATTTACTTCGCTGAGTTCCACGCAGTTGATTCCCGTAATTATCATAAGCGGCGAAGCCGGGGCGAAGACCAAGGAGTTTTGCAAGGATCTGGGCGCTGTGGCCTACTTCGAGAAGCCCGTAGATTTTGATGCGCTTAATGAATTTATTGCGACGACACTAAGGAATCGGAGGGTGGAGCGCCGCAGTGAGGTGAGGGTCCGCTTGCGAGTTCCTTTGAAGCTCCAGGGGAAAGATTCCCGGGGAGAGTCGATCGAGCTTATAACGGCTACGGAAAACGTCAGCAGGAATGCCTTCTTATGTGCATGCAATTTCGTTCTGGAAGTCGGATCGACATTCAGAGTGTCGATGGCCAGTTCGAATGTGGAGGTGGCTGGTGACGCGAGCGTGGCGCGCGCCGAGTGGACCGAGACGCAGTATCCCCGGTACGCTTTCCGTTTTCTCAAAAAAACGGGAGTATGGGTGTTGGAGTGATTTGCCCCACGACCGCACCCAGTGTCACCAGTGAATCTGCGCTGTCCGGATTGCCATTGCCTTTGAACGGCTTCAACCAAGAGCCCGGAGAACATTCCGGCAACTGTCTATCCCGGCCCGCGCTTATTCGCTTTAACTTCTCTGCAAGCTGTACCTACAATTGACGTATAATTCCTGCCACTATGGCCAAGCATTTATTCTTGGCCGTCACCTGCCGTACTCCCGACTGTACAACAGGATGCTTGGTCAAGTACGTGGGCCTTTATTCGGGCGAGTCCAAGTTTCAGCATCTGGCACCCGAATGGTTCGAGTCTTGTTGTAGCGAGTGCCTGCAAACTCATCGGTACATGCGTGAGGAGATATATCCCGTGCTATTGAATGAGGCACCCTCAGTTGGATTCGAAAGTGCGTTCTGAAGGTGGCCGCATACCCAGGATGTGACCTAAAAACGCCCCAGAGTGCTGACTCGAAACCTCTTGGAGAAGTTCGGACGGTCAAATGATGTTCACCCTGGCCGACTAGATGGATCAATGTGAGCCCCGACCAATCGAATACCTTTCCGGTAACTGGGAATGGCGTGCAGAAATGTGATTGGACGGGGCGGGAGTCGCAAATCAATGAATCGACCCCAGGCTGACGAACCGCTCCATATTGATGAAGAAAAGCCTCGCGGTACCTCAGGATTCGCTGGTATTGCAGCTCAATGAAGCGAGGCTTGCTCTTACTACCATGCCCAGCCAAATAAATTGCGGTCCTGGCTTCCGTCATATTCCGACCCTTTGATCCTTATTTCGCAGAACCCACCTAGCTTGGGACATTGTGATATCCATTTCCAAAAGTCCAGTCATAGCTGGGAACGTAGGTCTTGGTAAAGCTCCCAGTCAGCCCCATCGTGTTCGTAGTAGATGAGCATCTTTCCGTCGTCACTGATAACGGAGCACTTCAAACAAGCTTAGCTGAAGATCAACGGACAAAGCTCCCCAAGCCTCGGACGTAACTTTGACTGTTCACCAACTGTGCAAGAATCCAACGTTTTCATTCCGTATGGGTTAGCTTTTGAGCGAAAGCAGGTTCCCCGATTTGTTGGAAACGTTAGTAGTTAAAGTTTGCTGTGGAATGCTTGGAGACGAGTCCGGTCCTTTGCAAGCAGGCAGGCTAAATCACACAAGTGCCGCATCTGGTGTCGCTTACGCGGAAACATGCGGTGCAACCACCCTCTCGAATTGGTGGCGTTGGACCGAAAGTCTGCCTGAGGTACTTGGGGAATGCAGTTGTGGGTGTGCCATTTGTCCTCTCACCGTCGGAATATCCGGGAGCACCCCACCCCGCAATCCTTCGTTCATTACCAAATGATTTGTCCGTATCCTTTCTGAAAGTCGTCAATCCGCTTAACGCGTCGACGAATCATGTGGCGGGTGACTTACAAGGTCTCTGGGACTCGGCGAGCCAAGAACAATCCGATCAAGGGAACACCAGGAAATCTTTCGTTGAGTATCCTTTGCATGGCTTTGAAATGAGCGCCCGTGGTCAAGACATCATCGACGATAGCTATCGACCTAGGCACAGGTTCAATGAGAGCTTGGTCGATCTGATATCTCTGATAGAGTTCATCTGGACCGGGCCGAGAAGCTGCTACGCCATGTGAAGCATCGTAACTTTCGGATTGAACGATTAATTCTCGAACATCCACGTTATTGCCAAATTGTTGAAGAACTTGAACCATTCTATCGTCGTAGAGTGGGTTGCCCTTTGCTCTGCAAGGCGGTACAGGGATAAACGTTGCGACGCGAAGATAGTCGGGATTCAATGAATCTCGGAGTTGCAATGATGCTGTTGCGATTGCCCATGTTTTGTATCGCCACTCCGGGCGATCTCTTCGCTCCATACCCTTTTTTAAGTTGTGAATTAAATCGTTTGTCGCGCTGTAGCTGTACCCGGCCCTAGCTGTGTATTCACCAACAAAATAACACTCGTCGGTGCCGTCCAGACGGTAGTGGTCTGGAAAAGTAAGATCATCGATTTTTGTAAGCATGCTGCGGTGGAAGGTATTTGCGGATGTCGTCGTATTTTGTGATCCGAATAGCGCCTCGTTCTTCGTAATACTTCGGCCATGTTAGGGCCGGATTCTTGAAGCAATTGTCCAAGATAAACAATTTTCTATTCTGTGCGAGGGCCGCTCGTGCCTGAATCAACGTTCCAGACGTTTCACCAGCTTCGACAATTACTGTGGCCTCGGTAAGCGCCGACATGGTCTTGTTGCGCTCGGGAAAGAAAAATCTGTTCTTTCGGTAATCCTGATGAGCGTAACGATAAATAGGTACCTGAGAGATAAGCAAGAAGTTCTCTGCAATAAGTGCCTGCAGCGCTTCATTTTCCTTCGGGTAATTCCGGTTGATCGGCGTACCAATGACGGCAATCGTTTTTCCGCCAGCATCAATCGCGGACTTATGCGCCGTCGCATCGACTCCTGTCGCAAGACCAGACACTACGGTGTACCCGTCCTCGACGAGTCGGCGAGCAACACTGGCCGTTCTCTCAATTCCTTCTGGTGAAGGATTGCGCGTACCTACGACGGCAACGGATGGAGCCTCAACCAGATCCCACCATCCTCGATAATAGAGAAGTTCGACTGGGTCCTCGGCATCTCTTAATTTGTCCGGATATTCGCCTGCTCGATGCACCCGTACTCCGTATTGCTTGATGCCGGATTCCTTCAGCATGTCGCGCACTGTATCGGCGAAATGCTGAGCCCACGGGTGGTCCACGAAATCCGAGGGAAGCTTGTCTGGATTCTCCCGAAACAGTGCGGCGAGGGAGGCGAAGCTTGCGTTCGGTTTGGCCCACAGACTTTCGTAGGCCCCAAGTTCAAGGACAGGTGAAATGGCGCGAATTGTCGGAAGTGGTGCAGTCGTCATTGTGGAGCATACTACTTCAAGCGCTTCGAAAATTGAACAAAAACTGCTTCGATTTGAGATTACAGTGACCCAATGTTGGAGTCAAAATTGACTCAGTTCGTTACCGCCTCACAACCGCTAGCATGTCTCGAACTTTCTCAAGCCTAACAAATTATTCCAGGCCCTCTCACAAAGGGTTTCGCGGCGGGATCATCGGACTTGGCTGCAAATAAGGACACAAGCGTCACACCTCCAATCTTGCTTGTTCGTCCTAATCCAAGGAGAAGGAGGGTCCAAAGTGGGGTCCGACTTGCCCGTTTTCGGAGGTCAATTTTGCGGTTAAACGGCGCAGAATCAATGGCTAGTTAGGAAGTGAACAGCCGAATGCGCGCTGCCAGCATTCGGTTCTCTGCCGAATGCTCGGCGATGACCACGCGAGGGTAGGACGGACGCCCCTGCCTCGTGAGCAGGTGCGCTGGGTGGGCAGGGGGGATCGAAGGGCGTCTCTCTTCTGGCAGGATTGGTAACGTTCTTCTGGTATCCCGACATCGATAAACGTCGCAGGCTGGTGTTGTTATTTGACGGCGCGGGGCTCGGTCTGTTTGCCGTCGCCGGCACACAAAAGGCGCTCATCGCGGGGCTCAATCCGGTGATGGCGATTTTTATGGGAGTGCTAACCGGGATTGGCGGTGGCATATTACGTGATGTGCTTGTGAACCAAACGCCTACGGTGCTTCAGGCGGATATTTATGCCGTTGCTGCGCTAGCCGCTGGCGTCGTAGTAGTGATCGGATATGTTTTGTATTGTCCGGCTTTTCTAATGATGACCGTGGGCGCACTCCTGTGCTTCTGGCTGCGAGTTATGGCGATATACCGAGGATGGCATTTGCCCGTCGCACGGTCGCAGAATCAGTCGGATTGAATCATTCTCGTGTAATCGATGTCCCCACGAGTTGCCTGCCATAGCGGTCTCCCATACTTGGGTTGGAGTGGCCCATCCAGCAATCGATCAGGATTTGCCCGTAACCGAATGCTCGACCAGGCATGCAACATGTCGACACGCGATCGTCGCGGATGGCGCAAGAACCCGTGAGTTTGCATAACTGATAGACTGAGTCAGAGTTCGGAGCGGAGGAATTGTGAAGCCCAGCGAATCGCACCCGTGGGTCCAGCTAGAAATTGAACCGCGTTGAGAATTGGAAGCTTCTCGCCCCGAAACGCGGCACCATTGCCAGCGGGCTGCCGAAGTGCGGATTGAGATCGGCGTGCCAATTGCTGTTATTGACACCGCTGTCAGGATCTTGAGTCAGGGTGTACTGCACATTGTCCAGGTTGGTCTGTTGGAAATTTGCGTGGTTGAAAATGTCGAATGCTTCCGCGACAAACTTCAGGCTGTAACGCTCTCCGATACGGAAGGTCCGTGACAGATTCAAGTCCACGTTGTTTACGCCCGGTCCACGGAAGCCATTGTATTTCTCGCCGGGGACGATTGAGAAGTTTACTTCCGGGTTGTCGAACACAGCGGTGTACGGCCGGCCGCTGGCAAAATTCAGCACGGCCCCAAATTCAAACCCCTTCACATAGCGCTGTGTCGGTGTCCAAATGCCAGTTGCGACAAACCTTTGCGGCTGGTCGAGTTGCGAAGGACCCTTCTGGGCCTGCTGATCGAACTGATTGAAGTAACCGGTCCCTTGATCTGTCACGTGCGAATAGGTGTAGGCAACCGAACCCGAAAATTGTTTTTCCTGGTGGCGCAGCGAAATCAGCAATCCGTTGTATATGGAGTGGCCGGAATTATCCACGGCATTGATTGGCCCAAAATTCGGATTCACAAAACCGTCGATCGCGCTGAAATCGGGAGTGACATACGTTTTCCCGTTGGGCAACGTGACTGTGGCTGTGGCATAGGAACCGCCGAACGCCGGCTGCTGATCGGGCGGCACCAGGTTCAAATCCAGGCCAAAATTACCGTTTGCCTGGCGCGTGACTCCGTTGGAATTTCCGAGCAATGCCAAGCCGTGGCTATACACGTAGCCCACACTGAGAGCCGTGTTTGCACCGAATTGGTGTTCAACAGCGATGTTCCCCTGTTCGACATAAGGGTTGCGATAGCTCGGCGCGAACACAACAATGGACTGCACGCCTCCGGCGGCCGTCGGGAAGGAGCTAAGGCTATTGGGATATATGACGACTGGGGTGAAGTTGTGAAACGCAGGACCGGTGGCAGCAAGAAACTGCCGGCTGACTCCGTTGGAAATCGACGCCGAAGAAACGTCAAGCAAATCTGTCTGGATATAGAAGAGGCCGAACGCTCCGCGGATGACGGTGGAGTTCTTTGAATCCAGGGAATACGCGAAACCCACTCGGGGAGAGAGCATATTCTTGCTGTAAGGAATGTGGCAGGTCGCTTCGTACGCTGGATTACAGGGATTCGGCTGCGGCAGGACCTGCAAGTCATACCGAAGGCCGTAATTCAACGTTAAGTGGCGCGTTGCGCGGAATTGGTCCTGTGCGAAGAACGAGTAAGTGGGGGAAGTAAAGAGCGCCGTCGATTGGCCGAACGACTGGAGATAAAGCTCGAAGTTTCCCGTTACCACGTCATTGAGATTGGCGAAGCGGTATTCTCCCTTCGGTCCATAAACAAAGTAGTCTGAGTCGTGATTGACGTTGATATCCACGCCGAATTTCGCGGTGTGCCTCCCCAATACCTTTGTAAGCGTGTCCACAAACTGGTAGCGCTTGTCGGTTGTGGCCAGCTGGAAGCGCGCGCCTCCAAAAACAAAGCCGCTGTCAGGATTCTGGATGGTCACCGCGGGAGAGGTCACCGGCGATTGGGGAAGGTCGAAGTGGTAATCGCTGCCGAAGTGGAAGCGGAAATCGTTGACGGTGGAAGTGCTGAAAGTGGTCTGCAGGGAAAACTGGAAAAATTGGCTGGTGGCGCCGTCGGTCAGCGCCAGCCCGTCGCCGGTTGACGTAGGGGTGTTGAAGTAGCCATGCGGGCTGCGATAGCGCTGGAAGTTATAAGTTGCGGCAAAGGAGTTTTTGTCGTTGATGTTTCCGGTAAGCTTGCCGAAAGCGGTGTTCTGGTTGAAACTGCGTGGGAACGATCCAGAGGCGGCATTGACTTGGGCAGCTATACCCGGGTTGTCCTGGAAAAAGGTGGGGGACAAACCAAGCAGGGCAGGCGCATTGTTTACGGTTAGCGGCTCGTTGCGGACCTGTCCTTCATAGTTGGCCAGATAAAATAGCCGGTCCTTCTTGATCGGACCGCCAACCGTTCCCCCGAACTGTTGGCGGCGGTTTGCCGGCTTGGCAATTCCATTGGCGTTGTTGATGGAATCGTTTGCGTTGAAGGCCGAGTCGAGGACGTAGTAGTAGGCGTCACCGTGCACCATGTTACCGCCGCTTTTCGTGACGGAGTTGACCAGCCCGCCGCCTGCCTGGCCGAACTCGGCTTCATATCCAGTGCTGGTTACCTGAAATTCCTGGATCACATCCTCGCTGAATTGAAAGGGAATGCTGGTGCGGCCAATCTGTTGCGCGAAGAAGGCGTTGTTGTTATTGCCGCCGTCCACGGTGTAGTTGTTGAAGTTGCCCGCGATTCCGTTGAAGCTGATCATCCCGAAGTCGCCGTCCGTCGTCGCTCCGGGTGTCAGAAGCGCAAAGTCCGTAAAGTTGCGTCCGTTCAGCGGCAAGGATTGTATGCGCTGGTTGTCGACGACCGTTCCTAGTGATGATTGCGTCGGATCGACGGCCACTGCGGACGCGCTCACAATGACGGATGTTTCCACCTTCCCGACTGTGAGACGAGGATGTAGCGCCGTTGTCGTTCCAACCGTTACGGCGGTATCTTGCAGCACCTGCTTCTGAAACCCTTCCTTCTGAATCGAAACTTCGTAGATTCCCGGCGGCAAATAGAGCGCCACGAAATGCCCGTCTTCATCCGTCCTTAGGGTTGTGGACACCTCCGTCTTCTTATTGGTGATTATTACCGTCGCGCCTGGTACTCCTGCACCCGATGAATCCTGCACCACACCTTCCAGGCGCCCGCTCGTCGAAGCTGCCTGACCATAACTACCCACTGGGCAGATGAGAACAAAAAGCAATACCAGTAAGAAAAATGACAGTGCCAAATTTGAATTCGAAGTGTACGAATTCCTGCGCGTGAACATTCAAAAGCCTCCAGAACTAAAAAAGGGTATAACGTTCCAGATCAGTTAGCTGCCTTTTCCCATTACCCACAGAAAATGGAAAGTCCCCTGAAGTTGGACCACGCCCTTGAAACCGAGACACCAAGCATGACGGGTTTCTGTACTTGCGTGTGTTTTCTGGTTCAAAAGCCGAAAGAAACAGGTCTCAGACACATTCCCTTATACTGGAAATGCTTCTTTAGAACGTGTTTCGCGTTGCCAGAAACGCCCTGAACCGAGGGAGCGGGCCAACTTTGGGCCAAACGGTGACAGACGGAACATAAACCTGAGATTAATTTGCACAGCTCCACCCCACTCGCTCCGTTACGCGTAACCCTACCTACCCGCAGTCAGCTCTTCAATAATTTCAATCACGACCACCTTCGATCTGGCGCTTTGACACACCTTGCCGCTCACCATCAACTTTTTCCCCCTGCAACGGTCTCAGAGTTTCACTTCAAGCTTCCCAAGCTGCGGACGTAACTTAAACTTAAAGGCTTTTCCATCGAATTTGACCGGGAGAATGTCAAAGACTTCGATTTGGTGGGCAGGTATAAGACGGCAAGTGCCTGGTGAGCGCCGTAGCCGGTAAAGTGGGTACTGGGTCAAACATGCCCGGTTGTCCCACTTGGCTGGCCCTGACTTTTTTAGGCCAAGTCAAGGATGAGTCTTCGGCAGTTTGTGAGCCAGGGAAATCGTGGCTAACGCATCCCGCAGAGACGGCCTTCTCATCCCCTCCGATCAATGCAATTGCCGCGCCAACTCTCCCACTGAAACCTACCAACTCCTCAGCCTTGATTGACTTGAGCGTTTCTCGCGACGTAGGATTTCAGCCGAGTTATTTAATCATCTCCTAGTTTCCCGAAGTCGATAGTTCGTTGGGTTCGGAGGAATTGCATGCCACATTCATTTTTCCATCATAGAGGTTCTGCAGCGGTTTTCGCGATTTTATGCATTGCCCTGACAACAACCGTGCGTGCGCAAAAAACATCTGGTCCTTCGCCAGTGCCACTGCCTCCGCTCATTGCTCCTCCGTCGGACACGCCTTATCCCGGCACGATTTCGCTGCTCGTCGACGTCAGCAACGTCACGGGTCGCGTGCTGAATGTGCATGAGATGATTCCAGTCAAAGGGCACGAGATTACGCTGCTCTACCCTGAATGGCTACCCGGGACGCATTCGCCTTCCAATCCAGTAGGCGAACTTGCGGGTCTGGCTATCATTGCGAATGGAAAACGCATCCATTGGCTGCGTGACCGCGTGAACATGCACGCATTCCATCTCGAGGTGCCACAGGGTGCAACGGCGCTGGAGATAGACTTCCAGTTCCTGGCTCCTATGGATCCCAAACGAGGCCGCATATCCTCGAAGTTCGCCGACGTCACCTGGAACAGCGTGCTTCTGTATCCGGCAGGATATTTCTCACGGGATATCAAATTCGAAGCTGCGCTTCGCTTGCCAGACTCATGGAAATTCGCCTGCGCGCTGGACGTGAAATCACAGGACGGCAACCTAGTTCGGTTCAAAGAAACGTCTCTGAATACGTTAGTCGACTCTCCGCTTTATGCTGGCGTCAACTTCAAGCGTTTAGATCTGTCTACCGGGCCGGACAACCTGGTGTACCTCGATGTCTTCGCCGACAAGCCTGCAGATCTCGAGCTCACTCCGGAACAACTGCAATACCATAAGAACCTTGTCATCGAGGCGCAGAAGCTTTTCAATTCGCATCATTATGATCACTATGATTTTCTCTTTTCGGTCAGCGACACGGTTGGTGGCAAGGGCTTGGAGCACCACCAATCGAGTGAGGACGGCCTGCGTGCCAACTACTTTACGGACTGGGCAGCAGGAGTCCCTGGTCGCGCTCTGCTGGCACACGAATACACCCATTCGTGGAACGGCAAGTTCCGCCGGCCTGCCGACCTTTGGACACCCAACTTCAACGTGCCGATGCGCAACGACCTGCTGTGGGTTTATGAGGGCTTGACGGACTATTACGGCAACGTCCTTACGGCGAGGTCCGGAATGCGTACTCCCGAGCAGGCCCGCGATGTATTTGCGCAAATCGCTGCGTCCTTTGAAATCAGTCCGGGACGCACGTGGCGCTCTCTGGAAGACACCACCAATCAGCCCATCATTTCGTCTCATTCCGCCGCGCCGGAAACTTGGCCGAGTTGGCAGCGTTCGTTTGACTACTACCCGGAATCGGACCTTATCTGGCTCGACGCTGACACGAAGATCCGCGAGCTCAGCAGCGGAAAGAAGTCTCTTGACGATTTTGCGAAGTTGTTTTTCGGGACCGAAAATGGGAGCTACATCACCATTACCTATTCGTTGGACGACCTTGTAAAAGCGTTGGAGACTGTGCAGCCCTACGATTGGGCAGAATTCTTCCGCACGCGAGTTCACGAGGTCAACCCGAATGTCCCGGAGAACGGGTTCACGCAGGGTGGTTATCGGCTCGTGTACAACGATAACGAGCCGGAGTGGCAGAAGAAGCCAGACAGTTCTCGTGGAGTGAGCTTCGCTACCTCACTGGGCTTCTCCATAAAAGCAGAAGCCGGTGCTGATTCTCATGGTAGCCTTGATTACGTGTGGTGGGACAGTGTGGCCTTCAAAGCCGGCATAACGCCGGACATGCAACTGCAAGCCGTCAACGATCAGAAGTACACTGCCGCAGGCCTGCGGGAAGCGGTCCTCGCTGCCGAGAAAAGTAAAGATCCAATCAAACTTTTGTTTAAACGTGGGGATGAGTTTGTCTCGGTCTCTCTCGACTACCACGGCGGGATGCGTTACCCGCATTTGGAGAGAACCGAGACAACACCAAATTGGCTGGATGCGATCCTCGCGCCCGCGAAATAGAAATTAAAAGCCGCAGACCGATTGCCTGCCGGTCGTAGACATAATCGGCGCGGGACGCCGTAAGTCCCGATTCACAGTTACCGACCATTTCTAACAATATCGGCCCTGTCCAGTGAGGTCATACTTTATATGTCCGGTAAGCCGTTAACCGGGAACAATCGCGATCACTTCCTGTATGCCGTTAGCTACGGTGGGAAGCGGGCGTGGAGGAGCTAAGGAGAAGCTTGTAATAAAGACCTGGGGCAAATTTATCTTCTAGTTAGCTTTGGGCGAGCATCATATTCTCAGTGGCGGACATGAGTTTAGCGAACCCTTGAAGACGACATGTCACGGTCAAGTAATCGACTTCATCCTGCGGTTATTTTGTAAGTTTATGGACTCATTTAGGTCAGGCACAACTCCTGGGACACCTGCGACGGTAGGAGTCCCGACGAAATTGCCGCCGCCACGACATTCACTACCAGCGAACGACGCTGAGAGGCTAAAGAGAGGTTTAACGATGAAAACCTGGTGCGCGGTTTTTCTTGCAGTCTGCCCTTCGCTAATGCTTGTCGGAAATGTGGTCCTGGCAGGTCCGCCTAAGAGCGGATATCGTCTGATAAAAAGCGTCCCTTTGAAAGAGACACCGGGCGACTTTGAGTATTTCGATTACGTTACTGTCGATTCCGCTGGGCGGCGTGCGTATATAGCCCGAGGCACAGAGGTCGACATCCTCGACGCGGACAATTTTTCCGTGGTGGGATCGATCACTGGGTTGAAGCACTGCCACGGGGTGGCTTTAGTTCCCGAACTGAACAGAGGGTTCATCACTGACGGCGGTGCGGCAAAAGTCGTGGTCTTCGAGATCAAGACTTTGAAAGTCGTCAATGCGATCGATGCCCCTGCGGGCACCGATTCCCTTACTTATGATCCATCGTCGAAACTCATTTTCACCTTTAATGGTGAGAGCAAGAACTCGTCAGTCATCGATCCGGTTCGGGAAACCGTAGTTAAGACAATCGACATGGTTGGTGGCCCGGAGCAGCCGGTCGCTGATGGCAATGGGACGATCTACGACAACAATGGAGAAACCAATGACGTGGTTGTGCTTGATACCCACGCGCTAGCTGTCAAGGCGCGGTGGCCCACCAAGCCGGCTGGCCAGCCCGTGGCGATTGCAATGGACCGGGAGCACCATCGGCTATTCTCTGCGGGGCGGAATCCATCAACTCTGGTGATGATAGATGTGGACAATGGGAAGGTACTTAATTCATTCCCAATATCCGACGGAGTTGATGCTGCCATCTATGAGCCTTCATCAGGTTTCCTGTTCATCTCCACTCGCACCGGATTGCTCCACGTTTTTCACGAAGACTCGCCGGACAAACTATCCCCGGTGGAAGAAATCAATACCGAATACGGGGCCAAGACCATGGGGCTGGATCTGAAAACCAAGAATTTGATTTTTGTTACCTCGGACTTTACGCCACCGAGTGAACCAAAGGGAGACAGGAAAACAATCAAAGGAACCGCCCGCTTGCTGATTTTCGGGCGTTAGGTGTACGGCTGCCGTCAATGAGGTTTCACCGGAGAAAAACGAAAGGTTAAGTTCGAGCAGCTTGCGTTGTGAGGTCCCAATTTTCCTATACTCTAGAATTCGGATGCATTGCAGTCGCTGGTTTTCCTCGAGATATTCACAATGGTCCCGGGGACTTTAAATAGCGCTCGACAATTGCATCGGCCGTGCGACTGCAAAGTGCCAAGATGGCTAATGTTGGGCGGGCCGATGAACTTTGCGGAAAGGTCGAACCACCCACTACGAAAAGATTCGGTACTTGCCAGTGCTGTAAAAAAGTGTTGACTACGGACGTCTCAGGCGACGTCCCCATGATGGTGCCACCTTGGAGATGAGTGGATTGGTAAGTTCGGGTGTCATAAGTTCCTAAGCCGGGCGAGGAACTAAACTCCTTTGCACCCATCGCCCGGACGATTTCAATGGATCGGGCGATTGCGAACTCCGCCATGCGGCGCTCATTGTCTCGCCAGTCAAGCGTCAGGCGAAGAAGTGGATCACCGCATTTGTCTTTGTAGGTGGGGTCCAGATCCATGTAGTTGTTTTTGTACGCCAGGTGCTCCCCTTGAAAGGCGAGTCGTCCTGTGCGGTCATAGTAATGGATCGCCGCCTTTTTCCACTCCGAGCCCCATTTGGATTTTATCGACGGAGGGACCACTCCGAAGTTGCCGAGCGGACCGTATCCGTGACTTGGCGCCTGTAAAGTTCCGCCGCGAATAAAGGGAAGCTTTGTGTGGTCGAGTACGTTACCGCTGAAATCTCCTATAAGAACGCCAGCAGCTCCCGATCCCATGAACCTGTTGAGTGGCTTCTCCATGAAAGCCGTGACGGTTGAAAGGCTGACTTGGTGCGTGAGATTGCGCCCTAATGTCCCCTTGCCGGTCGAAGGGTTATAAGCCTGTCCGATGTCGGACAGGAGGAGGAGTTTCGTGTTGTTGAGAGTCCAGGAGGCTAGAATTATCAACTCCGCTGGCTGCAAGACCTCTTCACCCGTTCCGTCCACATATACAACGCCACGTGCTTTGCCCGCCCTCTCGCTGCCATTGAACACGATGCGACGGACCCACGCGCCTGTGCGAATGGATACATTCTTGTGCCGGGCGATCACTGGCAGGAGTACGTTAGTAGGTTGCGCCTTGGCGCCTATCATGCAGCCGAATCGCTCGCAAAACCCACAATAGGTACAGGCGGGGAGATTCACGCCATCGGGATTTGTGTACGGCGCGCTCATCGTGGCGGCGGGCGAAGGATAGGGATGATAGCCAAGCGATTTCGCTCCTGCATCAAATAGCGTAGAAAAATATGGAATTTTTGTCGGAGGCAAAGGGTACTCGGAGCTGCGCCAGCCTTCGAAGATGTTGCCGCCTTCGACTAGCTTTCCGCGAAGATTTCCTGCTTTGCCGCCCGCGCCGATCATCCTTTCAGCGCGCGCATAATACGGTTCAATTTCGTCGTATGTAATCCCCCAATCCTGAACGGAATGGTCCTCCGGCAATCGCTTGCATCCGTACTTTTCTACGGTCTGCGAATACAGTTCGAAGCAGTCCGCGGACATCCGGTCGCACACCGCGCCCCAATGTTCGCCTGCGCCACCGACACCCGCTCCTGGTAGAAAAGATCCAGGCTGCCGCAAGGGGAGGGCCCGTTCCCCGTTGCTATGGCGAAAAGTAACGGTCTCTAGGGAGAAATCCTGCACCAATCGGTGACGCACCCAGTTATCAAGCTCATCCATCGTGCTGAAGTAATCAGTGGTCTTGCGGGGGCCACCACGCTCGAGTACCTGTATGGAAAGTCCCGTGCGCGAGCCGAGTTCCTTTGCCATCGACAAGCCAGCCCACCCACCGCCTATGATTACAACATCCGCAGCCGCTAAGGTTTTCATTCCTCATTCTCACTCGAAAGGCGGCCACTACTCAGGCTAACGGGCCCGGGGCGGAAAGCCTCGCCGAAGTGCTTATCGACGTCATCATAATTGTTCATCTGCGGGCCAGGAAATCCAATCAGCCGCCAACCGCGCATGGCAAGGTTTCCACCGTGAATTGGATCAGAAAACATGCCCTCCGAAGTGTGCTGGCGCAGCAGGGAGAAAAGGAGGGTAGACTCTATTTCCTTGAGAGCACGATCCTGCTCAGCGATCTGCAGGTGCTGAAAGCCTGCCAGGCCTTTTAATCCTTCGCGATATATCTCTCTTGGAGTTGGCTTACCTTGATATCCCAATTCCGGGCGGCCAGTTTCGAATGGTTCCGAAGTGTAGCGATGGCGATCGAAGCCATAGGGACCCGCGAGATGACGGTCGATGTAAATGGCCACGCCTGTCTCTTTCGCGCCAGGGCCCGAATCATCGGTCGGGAAAATTCGCGAAACGGCCGCGGTGACGATCTGCGCTTCGGAACTCTCAAAGAAATGGAGAGGAATATGAAGAATTTTCTTTTGGTCCGGAAGTCGAAAGAATCCTTCTTCGGGCGAGTAGATTAGGAATCCACCAAGAGCAGCCGCAGTGATTGTCAAAAAATGACGGCGTGATTTCTGCTGTAGGGCGTCGCCTTGTCTTCGTTCTAGTGTCGAGATTTCGGCGGTTTTTTTCGGACCGAAACTTGTGAAGTCCATCTACACCTCCTACCGACTGTTGTGGCCCGCTAACAAGAGATCCTGTTGACCGGCCCGCGGAATGTTGAGTGTCAAGACGATTGATAAGATGTCTGGCATGTCAACTCCAACGGTGACATAGAATCGCGGCCTGTGCCTGGAGTGCGGCTCTGCCTTACGTTCTTTTTCATCCCTATTGAGCCGTCCATCCGCCGTCGACTGCCAAGCTCGCACCGGTAATCAGAGAGGCGCCCGGTGAGGAAAGAAAAACTACCGCGCTGGCGACTTCCTCCGTTCGTCCTAGGCGTCCAAGTGGAATCCTGCTTGTGACCCAATCTCGGAACTCCGGGTTTCGAAAGAATGGAGCGGTCATTGGAGTATCCAGAAAAGTTGGTGCAATGGCGTTCACCCGAATATTAAGCGGTGCGAGTTCGACCGCCATGGCTTTCGTGAGGCCTTCAAGCGCGTGTTTGGTCATGCAATAAACTGCCCGCCGAGAGGCGCCCACATGACCCATCTGAGACGACATGTTCACAACCGATCCCCCCCGCTCGCGCCGGTCGGGGGCCTCCAGCATCTTGCGAACGGCTGCTTGCGCGACGAGGAACGCAGACCGGACGTTAAGAGCGAGTTGTTGATCGAGGTGTGCTTCTGAAACTTCGACAAAGGGTTCGGGTATGTTCATGCCAGCACTATTGACCAAAATATCGAGTCTCTCGAGACGCGCAATTTGCGAACGCACCTCTACGCTATCGGTAACGTCGCAGACCAGCAATTTACTTTGGCCCCCGCCGGAATAAATTTGACTCGCAATCTGCTCCAGCTCTTCTCCTGTTCGGCTCATTAAGACCACTTCGGCGCCGGCTCGGCTGAGGGCGAGTGAGGTCTCCGCGCCTAATCCACGGCCTGCACCCGTCACAAGGGCTATCAGCCCTTCCAGTTGTCTCGCGGAATCCGTACTAAATTTTCTTGGAGTAGTAGTTATGCGGCACCCCCAGTCTCAGGTTCGAGTCCTGCATTGCGGCCGCCATAACGCCGGAGGCGAAGATCGGCCTGTTCTTTATGTCCCCAGAAGTGTTCGATCGCGCACAAGCGAGAGCAATAGTCGCCGATCAAAACGCTCGCTTCGGCCGTGCATTCCTGATAGGTAACTGTCTTTATGAACTTCCCGACCCACAATCCCCCTGTGTAACGTGCAGCGCGTCTCGTTGGAAGAATGTGGTTAGTCCCAATGGTTTTGTCTCCATACGCGACATTTGTTTCAGGGCCGAGAAACATGGCGCCATAGTTTCGCATCCGGTCAAGGAAGTAGCGAGGCTCCTTGGTCAAGACTTCGACGTGCTCATACGCCAAGTTATCCGCCTCGCGAACGGCTTCGTCGAGATCTCGCACGAGGATGATTTGTCCTTGCTCGCGCCAGGCGACTCGCGCAACGTCAGCTGTCGGCAAGAATTGTAGTTGACGCTCGATCTCCGCTTGCAATGACAGAGCCAGCTTTTCTGAGGTAGTGATCAATACCGCGGGTGACGTTGGGCCATGCTCCGCCTGACCTAGCAAATCAACGGCAATCATCTCAACGTCTGCGGACTCATCGGCGATGACCAGGATCTCAGTTGGACCGGCGATCAGATCGATGCCGACCTGGCCATAAAGCTGGCGCTTGGCTTCGGCGACGAACGCATTTCCGGGGCCCACCAACATGTCCACTGGTTCGATCGTCTCGGTGCCCAACGCCAACGCAGCTATCGCTTGAACTCCACCCATCACATAGATTTCGTCCGCTCCCGCCAAAGCCATCGCAGCAATCGTCTCGGCGTAAGGCTTGCCCATGACTGGAGGAGTGCACGCCACGACGCGGTTTACGCCAGCGACCTTGGCCGTTAGAACGCTCATATGGGCGGAGGCCACCATTGGGTATCGTCCTCCCGGAACGTAGCACCCAACGCTGCCGACGGGAATGTTTCGGTGGCCCAGTCTTACACCAGGAAAAGTTTCCACCTCGACGTCCTTTAAGGTCGCCTTCTGCGATTCGGCGAAGCGTAAAATCTGCTGCTGTGCGAATTTGATGTCTTGTATTGTTTCCCGAGAAACGGTGGCCATCAATGCTTCGATCTCTTCCTTCGTTAACCTGAAGTTAGCCGGCGACCAATGATCGAATTTCTCAGACAGCTCCCGGACGGATTGATCTCTGCGCTTCCTGACATCAGCGATGATTCGTTCGACCGTTTCCCGCACGGAGGCATCTGCGGCATCGGTTTCTGCCGTGCCCGCAGCTTTCTTCAGATAGGTCGCCATTTTCTCTCCTCTTTTTGTCTAGTTTTGCAAGTCTTCAGAATGAATGCTCGACGGTTGGCAAGCGCTAAGGATTTTAGGGCGGAGGCCGCGAGCTCCCGGCGCTGAATTTCTCCGATGACGAAAAACAATTGTGGTCCCGGAAGATGCGCGGCAAGACGGCCAGAATCTCCATGCGGCAAAGTCGGTAGACTTGCAGAATGCATCGACACGTTGAATTCTCCCGGCGCGGACTGCACGGCCGGCGCAGATAGTAACACAGTGCCGCGAACGAAAATCCAGTCAATGTCGTTTTTTTTGCGCCGTGCCCGTGAATTTGTCGATTCCCCACTTGGGGAGGTGAGATGCATTCGTCCGCGTTATCGTTTCACGTTCCAGCGAGTCATATCAAAAAATCGCGTACCATCGAGCGGATTTTTTATTTCCTAACTTAGGAACGTCCAAGCGATCTTTGTTTTGTGCTAGACGCAAGGATGGAGTATCCGCTTAATGGTTCCAAGAAACACTAGGGTGACAACGGTCGCCAGGCTGGAATCCTCACGAGAAGATTCTGCGGACTGTTTTGTTTTCCTGGGATCGCGGGGGTTCGGGGAGCGCGGCAACGAAACAATCATCTCTCGACATTTTGGGCTCGGCGGTCAGTTCGTTTTGGGATTGAACCGTGAGTAAAATACCCTGCGTTAGAAAACGAGGTTCGGTAATGTTTTGTCTGAGCCAGTCAAGAAAGTCATTATACGCTTTGCAAGTGTTCTTGTTATTGGGCTGCATCATCTTTCCGGCCGGCGAAGTCAGGGCGCAAGTCGCGGGAGCTACGCTCTCCGGCACTGTGACCGACTCGAACGGCACGGTCATACCGCAAGCGAAAGTCTCGATCAAGAACGTGGCTACCGGAATTGTCGTCGACGTTGCTGCGAATTCGGACGGCCTGTACTCCGCGCCCAATCTGTTGCCGGGAACGTATCAGGTCCTGGTCTCCGCGTCGGGCTTTGCAACCCTCGAGCGGAGCGGGGTCACACTTACGGTCGGAGCGCAGCAAGTGCTGAACTTAAGCTTGCGGGTTGGCAAACTCAGCGAAAAAATTGTCGTCACCGGCGAGGCTCCGGCGGTCGAACTGGGGACTTCAGAGATCAGTGAGAATGTAAGCGAGAGGACCATGCGCGAGTTGCCTCTGAACGGCCGCGATTGGAGCCAACTTGCGACCCTTCAGCCGGGGATTGAGACTGTCCGGACACCCGTCTCCCTCCAAAACAACGGCACCGCGCGGGGGCTGGGAGCGACTTTGACCATCTCAGGCAATCGGCCGAATCAAAATAATTATCGCCTTGACGGAATCAGCGTAAATGACTACTCGAACTCAGCGCCGGGAAGCGTCCTGGGCCAGAACTTGGGCGTAGACGCGATCCAGGAGTTTTCCGTATTAAGCAGTAACTATTCCGCTGAGTACGGCAAAACTTCGGGCGGGGTCGTCAACGCCATTACGAAATCGGGCACGAGTCAGGTCCACGGCACGGCTTACGAATTTTTGCGCAACAGCGCCTTGGACGCCCGAAATTTCTTCGACGTCGGTGGCGTTCCACCGTTCCGGCGCAATCAATTTGGGGGTTCCATCGGGGGGCCGATCAAGAAAGACCGGCTTTTTATATTTGGCGATTATGAAGGTCTTCGGCAATCCTTGTCGACCACAACACAGGATTTCGTCCCTAGCGCCACCGCGCGGGCTGGGACTCTCCACTACGATCCAACAGGTACACCGCCAAGCGGATGCACTGTGACTGTCACTGGCACATGTACGGTGACGGTGGATCCGCAAGTCTTGCGCTTTACGAATGCATTCTTTCCGTTGCCGAACGCCGGTCTGTTGGGGGCGGGGGACACCGGACTCTATAAGTTCGCGAGAAATCAGGTTGTTCCGCAAAACTACATGACAACCAAGATTGACTACAATTTGTCTCCAAAAGACACTCTGTTTGGGACCTACCTCTACGATTCTTCGACGCTTACGCAGCCGGACGAATTCAACAATAAGATCGAGGCATTTCAGGCTGGTCGCCAAAGTGCTGTCCTCGAAGAAACGCACATTATCACTCCACAGCTCGCGAACACGCTTCGCCTTGGTTACAGCCGGAGCAGGGCGTGGGGTGGCTTGACCCAAGCGGGAGCTAATCCGGCAGCAACGGACCCGTCCTACGGCAGTATCCCGGGCATGACGGCGGCCCAGGTAACGGTGCCGAGCCTCACCGCATTCTCAGGAGGGGTAGGAGCCCCCTCGAACCAAAAGTTCGATCTGAATGCCTATCAGGTTTATGACGACGCATTCCTCACAAAAGGGAATCACGCTCTGAAGTTTGGTTTTGCTTACGAACGGGATCAGAACAATATGCTGACGCATCTCTTCCCGGACGGGCAAGCTAATTTCGGTTCATTAAGCTCTTATCTTCAGGGTCAAGCCCAGAGTTTCACCGCCATCCTGCCAACAGTCCCGATAACGCCCCGCGACATGCGTCAATCAATTGTAGGTACCTACTTTCAGGACGATTGGCGTTTGCGTCCGAATTTGACGCTGAACCTGGGCATGCGGTATGAGATGGCTACCGTTCCGACCGAGGAAAAAGGGAGGCTTTCCCGGCTGCTGACGGTCACTGATTCGCAGCCCTTTTTGGGTTCACCCTTCTTCTCGAACCCCACCTTGCGGAACTTTGAGCCGCGCGTGGGTTTTGCATGGGATCCCTTCCGCACGGGTAAGACTTCCGTTCGCGGCGGCTTTGGCATGTTCGACGCCCTCCCGCTTACGTATCAAAACTGGGAGACCACCTTTGCTTCCGCGCCGTTTACGGAAAACGGCACGGCGACCGGCTATGGGCCGAATGCGTTTCCGTCCCAAGTGTTTTCAGCTGTCAATGGGGTGCCGAGTACCTTTGCTCAGGAATTCATAGAGGCCCACCCTCACCGCAACTATGTGATGCAATGGAATCTGAACGTGCAACGCCAACTTACCAACGATTTGTCGATCTTGGTCGGATATGTTGGCTCGCACTCGGTGCACAATCCCTTCCTCAACGACGACATCAACATCGTGCTTCCCACGCTGACGCCCCAAGGCTACGCGTGGCCCTTGCCAATTGGGAGCGGGACCGTCACAAACCCTAACGTCGGTCAGATCAGAACGTACCAATGGAAAAGCTCGGCTTCCTTTAACGGTCTCGAGACCCAAGTGACAAAGAAAATGGGTCACGGAGTACAAATACAAGGCTCCTACACTTGGAGCAAGACGATTGATACCTCGTCTGCCAGTCGAGCTGAAGACCAGTTCAATAATTCTTTCGCGGGTCTGCCGTTTTGGGACAACCGCTTGAACCGCGGTCTGGCTGATTTTAACGTGGGCCAGAACGTGGTAATTAATTTCACCTGGATGATTCCTGCCCCTAAGGTCAAATCCCAGGTGGTGGAGCTTATCGCCGGTGGTTGGCAGTTTGGCGGAGTGTTCGAAGCAAGTAGCGGCGTTCCCTTTTTTATGAATCTTGGCGGGGATCCTACGGGTCAGAACAACTCCGACCCTTTTGATGTTCCCAATCGTCTGGGCGGGCCGGGTTGTAGTTCGCTCGTGAATCCCGGCAACCCGACCAACTACGTCAAGCTACAGTGCCTCGCCTTTCCGAACCCGGTAAACATACGCGGAAATCTCGGTCGCAATACCATGATCGGTCCCGGCCTGGTGAACACGGATCTCTCCATCATCAAGAATTTCCCGGTGAAGCGAATTTCTGAGGCCTTTAACATGCAGTTTCGTACGGAGTTTTTTAACGCCTTCAATCGGGTCAACTTTGCTCCTCCTCTCGACAACCTCACGGCTTTCGATCAATTCGGCAATCCCGTACCTGGCGCGGGGCAGATTGATTCAACACAAACTCCGTCACGCCAAATTCAGTTTGGACTTAAAGTAATTTGGTGATTATCGAAGGCGAGTGGAAATTGGGATGATTATCCCATCCAATCGCCGGGACCATGGGAAAGAGGCCTTGATGAATAGCACCTATTGGAAGAGTGCGCTCGCGGTTCTCGCAGGGTGCATTCTTTGGCAGTTCTGCGGCGCGACCTTCCTGCACGAAGCGGCGGCTCAAGAGGCTACCGAAGGGCCAAAGTTCAAAGTTGACCCACTTTGGCCTCAGCCGTTGCCTGACCGCTGGGTGACCGGATCCGTCGGGGGCACTTGCGTCGACGCTAAAGACCATGTGTTCACTGTCAACCGCGGCGATTTATCCCCAAAGGAAAAAAAGAACGCAACCCAGGCGCCACCCATCATCGAGTATGACCAAGCGGGCCAGATGGTGAATGCTTGGGGAAATTACGAGACCTTTCCCGCCAGACCTCACGGTTGCTTTGTGGACTACGAAGGAAACGTATGGATCGGCGGCAACGAGGATGCCATCGTCCAGAAATATACTCACGACGGCAGCAAATTGTTATTGCAGATCGGCACCAAGGGACTGTTCGATACTTCCGACGGTACGATGGCCGGGGCACCAATGAACTCCAGCCATACCTTATTGAACCTCCCGTCGAGCATCGCCGTCGATCCTGCCAATGGTGACGTCTATATTACCGATGGTTACGGCAATCGCCGCGTCGTGGTCTTTGACCGTGATGGGAAATACCTTCGCCAGTGGGGCGTGCAGGGAACGGTGGCTCAGACCGATGAGGGCGTCCCGGGCGTGTTCCTGAAGGTCGTGCACTGCGTGGTCATCGCGAATGACGGTCTGCTCTATGTCTGCGATCGACTCGGTGGCCGGATCGAAGTGTTCGACAAGCTGGGCAACTTCAAAAGGAATATTTTGATCCCGAGCAAGACAGCTCGATCCACCGGGGTTGGCGCAGCGTGCTGGGTGGGCTTCTCCCCGGACAAGGAACAGAAATACATGTACGTTGCGGACTGCGGCGATGAAGAAGTTCGCGTGATGGACCACGCTACCGGAAAGACTCTTTCCTCATTTGGACGTCCTGGCCACCAGGCGGGACAATTCGAAAACCTGCATAGCTTGTCCGTGGACTCCAAAGGCGACATCATCATAGGTGAGACACTCGGGGGGCATCGCGCCCAGATCTTTCGGCCTGCGGCCCAGTAACCAAGCTTGGTCTCGGGTTCAGCACTTGCGCCCTTGCACTGTTGATCCTGGATTCGATCCGGGCAATCCCTGCCCGCTACGTTGCTCGTTGTTTTTCAAACGAACTTCCGTAATCTAATCGCGAGGGCCGAGGACCAACAAATGTTGACACGACGTCAGTTTTCAATGTCCCTCCTGGGCACGGGCGCGGCCATCGGTACTCGGGGCTCGCTCCAGCAACCCTGGGAACTGCTTCCAGACCTAAGCACAAGTGCAGACCAGCCCTACGACTTGTTGGTTCAAGGTGGGACGGTAATCGATCCGGCGCGAAATGTTCACAGTGTGCTCGATGTTGCCGTCAGAGACGGAAAGATTGCGGAAATCTCTCCCAACATTGCACCCGAGAAATCGCGCAAGACAATCTCCGCGGCCGGCAAACTGGTTACCCCGGGTCTTATCGATATTCACGTGCATGTGTACGAGGGCGCGACGGAAGCGGGCATAAACGCTGACCGTTACTGTATCGGACACGGCGTCACAACCGCGGTGGATGCCGGCTCGGCAGGTTATCCTTCGATTGCTGGACTTCGCAAGTACGTGATCAATTCCTCAGACACCCGGCTCTATGCGCTGCTGGACATCGGAGCCCTAGGCACGCTCGTGGGCGTTAAGGATGCGATGGAAAACCTGGAGTGGGTGAATCCCGAACGAGCGGCCAAAGCGGCTAATGACAATAAGCCAGTGGTGATTGGGATCAAGGCCAGGCTTTCGAAGGATGTCGCCGGTACGAACGACATCGAAGGCCTGCGAAGAGCAAGACGCGCCGCGGAAGACTCGCGACTTCCGATAATGGTGCACATTGGCGACACGGTCTCTCCGTTACGAGCAATTCTGGAGCTGCTGCGTCCCGGTGATATCGTCACGCATTGCTATACCCCTCGGCCGCACGGGATCGTGGACGAAAATGGCAAAGTGCTTCCGGAGATTCGGGACGCCCGCCAGCGAGGCATACTTTTTGATGTTGGTCACGGCACCTTTCACTTTGGGTTCGATTTGACGGAAAAGTGTTTGCAGCAGGGCTTCCTCCCCGACTCCATCAGTAGTGACCTCGCCGGAAGGAGTGTCAACGGGCCTACGTTCGACCTGCTCACAACTGTTTCGAAGTTTCTTCTGCTCGGATTGCCCCTCGACAATGCGCTCGAACTTGTAACCAGCAAGCCGGCTCATGTCTTCGATTTTGGTTTGGAACTCGGCGCTCTGAAGCCCGGCGGCCCCGCGGACATTTCCATCCTGGCACTTCCGGACGGAAAGTTTGAGTTTGTGGACTCCCTGGGAAGCAAACGCGCGGGACGCCAGGAATTGTTCGCTGTGGCCTCCATGCGGGACGGCAAGCTGATTGAACTCAATAAGGACACTCAACCCGGCAAACCCGAGAGCCGATGAACTTTGGCTAGTAGGTTCCGGGGGATACGTAAGGCAGCGTCCGCGCGAAAAGCCACATCAGGAACAGTACCAGTGGAATGTTGACAAGCAACTGCAGCGCCGTGTACCCGACGATATCGCGCGCGCGAATCCGCAATAGCCCTATGAGTGGCAGCATCCAGAAGGGGTTAATGAGGTTGGGAAGTGCCTCGGCCGTATTGTAAATCTGGACCACCCACCCCAAGTTTACGTGCAGTTGATTTGCCGCCGCAAGAATGTAGGGCGCTTCAATCACCCACTTGCTTCCACCCGAAGGTACAAAGAGCCCGAGGGTGGCCGAATATATGGCAATCACCACCGGGTAGCTGTTATGGCTGGAAATATGGACGAAGAATTCCGCGATTCGCGTCGAAATGGACGATTTCGTGATGATCCCGAAAATCCCTGCATAAAACGGGAATTGGATGAGCACGCCTGCGGTCGCAGGTACCGACGCGGTGACGGCCCTCGCGAATGATCGAGGTTTCCAGTGCAGTAGAAGCCCCAACATAATGAACATAAAATTGTAGGTGCTCAGGTCGAACGCGGCGAGTACCCCTCGAGCAAGGAAAATCTTGGCCAGATAGCTGAATCCCAAGGCACAAATCAGAACGGTCAAAATACCGTTGTGCTCCAGCCACTCTCCAGGTGTCTGCGCCTTATCGGCCGTCGGCGCCTCCGCCTCGAATTTGACTCCCAGCATTTCCACCGTTTTCGCTTCTGCTGCAGCCGGAGCGGACAGATAGGCAACCAACACAGAAGCGGCAATCAGCACGACCGCGGTCATCAGGCTTTGCCAGGTGAAAATCGTATGAGTTAGCGGAATCTGGCCGCTGATCTTTAGAATTGCCGGTGGGATGGATGTTGGGGTGGCCATCATCAGCGCGGCAGAGGAGGAAAGCCCCAGGGCCCAAACAGTACCTACGCCGAGATACGCCGCGGCGCTGGCCGCGCGGTAATCCACGCTGCGGTTGTTTTGGGCTATTTCACGCACCAGCAAGGCGCCCAGAATAAGACTAAATCCCCAGCTGAGCAGCGAACTCGTCGTCGAGATCAGGGCCACAAAGGCCACGGCTCCCCGGGGGGTTTGCGGAATGCGCGCCAACCACCGGATGGCTCCCCTGACGGCGGGGGAACTCGCCACAACGTATCCTCCGATAATAATCATGGCCATCTGCAACGTGAAGGGGGCTAGCTCCCAGAATCCGTCGCCGAAATTTTTCGCCAGGTTCCAGGGCGTTTCTCCGTTGCTAAGGCCTGCCAGGAAGACAATTACGATCGCGACAAAAGCAAAAACCAATGCATCGGGAAACCAGCGTTCCGCCCACTCAGCCAGTGCGATGGCTAGCCGCGGAATCTTGCCAGTAGTGGCCGTTGGGGATGTTGAAGGATGGTTGGTTTCAGGTAGCATGCGCACCTCTGAATATCACGATTGAGTTCGACCAGGGAGGAAGGCCCACGATCCATCAACGAGAGGGCCGTCGGAGGCACTGTTTTTGAGCATAGTTGTAACAAAAACACACGCGCCCGCAGAGTTTCTCGCCGGGTCAGTGTGGGAAAGGCACAAGAATGGATTCAGCGTCTTTTTGCCCCGGCGTTCGCGCCACATTCATTACCATCGAAAGAAAAGTGTAGTAGCCGTTGATGCCAACCATGTCGATGATGCCCTGTTCACCGAACTTCGCCAGTGCCTTTGCGTAGATGCCATCGCTGACGCTCTTGTTGTGGTGTAACTCGGTACAGAAGTCATAAACGATGGCCTCTTCCTCAGACAGCCCTGTGGGGCGTTGGCCATTGGCAATCGCTTTGACGATCTCGGGACTTATCCCGGATTTGAGGGCAATCGCGGCATGCACGCCCCATTCGAACTGTTGCGTCCATTCGCGGGCTGTAATCAAGATGGCTAACTCGCTGAGTCTCGGCGGCAGCACGCTCTTGAACCGCAGATAGTCCCCCATAGCCTTGGCCCGCAGCATTACTTCCGGGCTGCGCAGCATCGGAATGAAGGGACCCAAGGGAGGCGTTCCGCGTCCCGCGACAAACTCAGCCACCGCTTTCTTCTGGGCTTCTGTCAGCTTGTCGGACGGGATGTCTGGCATACGATCCTGCGCCGGTGTGGTCATACTGAGGCACGCGAGAGTTAGCGCGAGCAGGATTAAGCTCAAACAGGCCATCCTCGTCGTGATCTCCTTCACCTTATATTTGTGCACATCTAGCACCTTCGGCCTCCCGGGGAATTAATCTCTAAGTAGAGGGTAATTAAACAGAACGCCCGTGAATCGGTCTAGCACAGGACAAAGAACCTTTGGACACAGTTAAGCTGAGTCAGCGCGAGCATGTGGGCTTCCCGAAACGAAACAGGTCAGGTGAGTCGGCTCGGCAAGTGACTGTCGTAGGCGTGGCCCTGGGAAAGGCGACATGACGATTACCGCAACCCGGATTTGCCGGGGGGGCGCGTTCCCCCGTTTCAGTGCGCCAGGTTACTGAACGAGACGCCCTTATTCTCCGGCCCCAGTGCAAAGACTAAAGAACCCATAAACAGCACGATTGCGGCGAGGGTTCCCATCGCTTGCGCGTAGCTCAGATGCTCGCCCAGCACCGCTTCGAAGTAAGTGATGCTTGAAGCGCAGAGTACGCCAGTCTGATACGCGAGACCTGGGAAGAATCCACGCAAGCTGCCGGGAGTGAGCTCGTTCAAATGCGCCGGAACTATGCCGGCCGTCCCTTGTACAAAGAACTGCATCAGGAAAACACCCAGTACAATCAGGGCGACGTTGGGCGCGGCGATCCACAAGGGCACCACAATGAGTCCGCCGAGCGCCGCGGTGACCATGGCGGATTTTCGCCCGAAACGATCTGAAAATATCCCAAAAAATAACCCACCCAGCAGCGCCCCGATCATCGAGAGGATGGTAATATCGGCGGTCGTGCGAGCGGAATAGTTTCGGCCGTGCTGCAGAAATGTAGGATACATATCCTGCGTTCCATGGGCCATGAACGCAACCATCGTCATCAGCAGCACAAAGTACAAGAACCGCCGCCAGTGCTGCAGGGCCGCGCGCCCATAGTTTTTCCAATCCGTGCGGTGCTCGTGCCACACGGGCGATTCCTTCACCTTCGAGATAATGAACAGGGATAAGAGTGCCGGAAGCCCTCCGAGGTAGAAAAGGGCTCGCCAGCCGTAGTGCGGATAAATGGCGCGAAATGCCACAGCCGCCAGCAGATTCCCGAGCGTGTAACCTTCCTGAAGGAGGCCAGAGAAGAGTCCCCGCCATTTCGAGGAGACCGACTCGAGTGCCAGTGCCGCGCCCACGCCCCATTGGCCGCCCAAGGCAACGCCAAACAGCATTCGCAACACCAAGAAAGTTCGATAGTTGGGCGCCAATCCCGATAGCACCGAAATGACTGCATAGAAAAGGATATTCAGCACCAGCGGCACGCGCCGGCCAACACGGTCGGCCATCACTCCAAAGATCATCGCACCGACCGGCCGCATTGCCAGGGCGAGTGCTATGGTCAACGCAATCTCTGGGCGGCTCCTCGAGAAAGTCTTCGCCACGTCGTCAATGACGAACGTCAAGACAAAGAAATCGAAGGCGTCGAAAGTCCATCCAAGGAACCCCGCAAGGACGGCGTATCGCTGATTCGCGCCTTCTGTAGACCCCGGCCTGGTCATGTTCTCACGATTGCGAGCCGCGCAGGTCGCTGGACTGTGCGCGGCTCTGGGCTGCGTCGCACTTTCTCATCGCGCGGGTGGGCTTTGAATCTCATGGACGGTGCTTGCTTCGCCTCTTCCGAGCGGATCCGTTTGCCGCAGACCCACGTCTGGCTTGATCCAGAACGCCAGAATCGCGCCGAGCAGTAGCAGTCCCATGCTGCCGATAAATGGCAGGTCCCAATTACCGGTTTTGTCGATCACATAGCCGAAGATCAACGGGGAAATGATGGCGGCGAGGGGCGATCCAATGTTCATGAGCCCGCTCGCGGAACCCGAGTACTGTGGAGCTATATCCATGGGTATGGCCCACATTGGCCCGATTGTGAACTCCGAAAAGAAGAAAGCCAGACTGAGGCAAATGGCAACCCAGACAAGATTATGCAGGAACAAAACAGGCGCCATAGCGGCCAAAGAACAGAGAAAGCCCCCTACGACCAAGTTCCGTCGCGCTTTAAGCCGCTTCCCGGTCTTTATCAGGATGCGATCGCTGACGATCCCGCCAAGGGTGTCACCGATTACACCGGCAAAGAAAACTCCGGCCGAAAAGAGCGCGGAGCTCTTTAAGTTTAGTTTGTAGTTGTGAAAAAAGAAGGACGGGATCCATGCCAGGTATAGCCACAGCGTCCAGCCATAACAGAAATAGACACCAGTGACCGGAAGCATCCGGTGCGCCAGACGCATCCAGGGCACAGGATCTTTGTTCCTCTCCGTCCGCGAGGCATACGTCGGGAGCCATGCCAATTCTTGCGTGGTGATGGCTGGGTGATTCCTTGGATCGTCAACGAAGTAAAATACCCAGGCGATCGCCCAGATGAGGCTGATGATTCCGAGCACGATGAACGATCCTCGCCACGTGGTTGCCGCCATCAACCAAGTTACGAGTGGCGGCGTTAGCGCCGTGCCCAGGCGAGAACTTGAATGCGTGATGCCCTGGGCGAACGCTCGTTTGCGTTCTGGCATCCAGTCGCACATGGCTCTTGTCGCGACGGGAAAGGTTGCGCCTTCTCCCAACCCAAGCATGACGCGGGCAAGCAGAATTCCCGTCAGGCCACTGACGATGCCGGTGAAAAGAGTTGCCGTTCCCCAAATAATAGCCGCCGCAGTCAACACCCTTCGGGGTCCAAATTGGTCGCTCAGCCATCCGCCGAAGATCGTGAAGATTAGATAAGGGTAAGCAAAAGCGGAAAACACCAGCCCGACTTGGGTATTGGTGAGATGAAGATCCACTTGAAATATGGAAGCCGCGGTACTCACGTTGACGCGGTCGATGTAAGTAATGCCATACATCAAACAAATTAAAATGAGCACGATGGTCGTGGCCGATAGCACTTTAGGGCGCACGCTTACTTCCGCCAATTGAATTGCCACAAGTCGCTCCGTTCGAATGGCTAAGGCTGTTGGCTCGGCTCACTCATCATCTTTGGAGCGAGGTGATTAAGGGCCGCGGTTACGCCGCCGCTTTGGTGGGGGACGCCGGCAAGCCGGAGACCCATTTCGATTCCACCCAGCGTCCCGGCCAGCATCAGATCGTTGAAGCTGCCAAGGTGCCCGATGCGAAATACCTTGCGCGCAAGTTTGGACAGCCCCGCGCCGAGGGACATGTCAAAATTCTCGAGGATGATCTTTCGAAGTTGGTCCGCGTCATGTCCGTCAGGCACGATCACGCCGGTCACGGAACTGGAATATTCTCGAGGTTCTTGGCAAACGATTTCGAGACCCCAGGCCCGCACGGCTGAGCGAGTTGCCGCCGCGTGCCGCTCGTGCCGGCGAAATACGTTCGATAACCCTTCTTCTTGAAGCATCAAAAGCGCTTCCCGCAAACCGAACAGCAGATTTGTGGCTGGTGTAAAAGGGAAAAATCCAGCTTGGTTTGAAGCCAACATCTCTTGCCAATCCCAATAAGACCGCGGCAGCCGGGCCTCCCGGTTGGCGGATAGAGCTTTGTCGGAAACAGCATTGAAGCTGATACCCGGTGGAAGCATGAGTCCCTTTTGCGAACCGGCGACGCAAACGTCCACCCCCCATTCGTCGTGCCGGTAGTCGATGGAAGCGAGGGAAGAAATCGTGTCTACGAACAGGAGCGCGGGGTGGCGGGCGCGATTCATGGCCTGCCGGATTTCGGGGATGCGACTGGTCACGCCCGTGGAGGTCTCATTGTGCACCACCATGACCGCTTTGAATTCGTGGCGGACGTCCGACTTTAGGCGGGCTTCCAACTCTCCGGGATCGGCGCCCGTCCGCCAGGTTCCCGGCACGTACTCGACCACGATCCCGAATCGTTCGGCAAGCTGCCGCCAAAGTTGTGAAAAATGTCCGGTTTCAAACAACAAAACACGATCGCCCGGACACAGCGTGTTGACGATTGCTGCTTCCCACGCTCCGGTCCCCGAGGCCGGATAGATGATTACCGGACTCCGCGTCTGAAAGATTTTCTTCAAACCTTCTAGTACTTCTTTGCCCAACATCGCAAATTCCAAACCCCGGTGGTCAATGACCGGACGATCCATGGCGCGCAGGATTCGTTCCGGAACATTCGTGGGCCCGGGGATTTGCAGGAAATGGCGACCTGAGTGAATCATCTTCATGGGGGGCAAGGCTATGCCGATGGAGCAGTCTTCAAAAATGTGTGCCATTTGTCTGAAGCCTGTGCCTAGTGATCGACTCCTGCTGCCCGACCTTTCTTCTCGTCTCCGCGATTGCGAAGTGAGATTCCTATTGTTCGTGTGCCGGTGCCACTTCAAAAGATGTCAGTTGATCGTACGCAGGCAGAGTGAGGAACTCGATGAAGTGTTGGGGTTCGATCAAATGGAGGAGTAATTGGGAAGCCTGACGATAATTCCCGGCTTCAAGAGCCGCGTCACCCGCGGTTCTCCGCACATTGGCGAGCTCTTCGTCCAGGAGCTTGTCGCACAGAGCAAAATCGATCAGGCGGCCGTCTTTCAGATGAGCCTTGTGATGTATCCACTGCCACAGTTGAGAGCGGCTGATTTCCGCGGTGGCGGCATCCTCCATCAGGTTGAAGAGCGGGACACATCCGACGCCGCGCAACCAGGACTCCAGATACCCCAGACTCACCGCTATGTTTTGTCGCAGTCCGGCTTCCGTGATGTCCCCTTCCGGGACGGTGAGTAGGTCCGCAGCGGTCGCTTGAAATTCTTCCAGCTTGCGATGGATTTGGTTCGCCTGCGGCATATGCCGGTCAAAAACCTCCTTGGCGAGCCCCACCAAACCGGGATGGGCGACCCAGGTACCGTCATTTCCGTCGGTGGCCTCCCGCTCCTTATCGGCGAGGACTTGCACCATGGCTGTCTCGTTCGCCGCCGGATTGTTCTTGATGGGGATGAATGCGGCCATGCCGCCGATCGCGTGCACTTCGCGCCGGTGGCAAGTCTTGATCAGCAACTTGCTGTACGAGCGCATGAAATGCGTCTTCATGGTTACCAGGCCGCGGTCCGGCATGACAAACGATGGGTCGTTTGAAAATTTTTTGATGGCGCTGAAAATATAATCCCAGCGGCCGCAATTCAATCCGGCGGAATGCTCCCGCAACTCGTAGAGGATTTCATCCATCTGGAAAGCGGCGAGGATGGTCTCGATGAGGACGGTGGCTTTGATCGTGCCGCGCTTGAGTCCAAGAGCCTCTTCGGCGAACAGAAACACATCGTTCCACAGCCGGGCCTCGAGGTAACTCTCCAACTTCGGCAGATAGAAATAGGGTCCGGTGCCACGAGAAAGCTGTGCCTCGGCGTTGTGCCACAGGAACAATCCGAAATCGAATAGCGCGCCGGATATCGGCTGGTTATCGACAATGAAATGCCGCTCCGGCAGGTGCCAGCCGCGGGGTCGCACCAGCATCACGGCGAGGCTTTCGTTCAACTTGTAGACCTTCCAAGTCTGCGGATCTATGTAGGTCATGGTGCGGCGGACGGCATCCTTCAGGTTACGCTGGCCCTGAATCAGGTTTTGCCAGGTGGGAGTATTGGAGTCCTCAAAATCCGCCATGAACACATTGGCGCCCGAATTTAGCGCATTGATTACCATTTTGCGCTCGACTGGCCCGGTGATTTCAACGCGCCTGTCCATCAAATCGGATGGCAAGGGAGCTACGGTCCAATCGCTGTTGCGGATTTCTGCGGTTTCCGGCAGGAAGCCAGGGCGTTCGCCGGCATCGAGCCGGGCCTGGAGTTTCTCGCGATCCGCAAGCAACTCATTGCGCCGCGAGCCAAATCGCCGATGCAGTTCCACGATAAACTTCAGAGCATCCGGAGTCAGTATTCCGTCGAACTCTTCATTGGGCGCAGCCAGGATTTCGACTCCCGGCAGCGGCGTGGTTTTCGCAGGATTCATAGCAGTCCCAGCCGGGATTTAAGGCGGTGCGCCTTCAGCATCCCTGATTCCACTTTCTTGCTTCTCTTAAGAGCATTTAGCGTTGCGCTTTCGAGTCGCGCATATGCTACGACGGCAGTTAAGCGGATACCGACAGCGTTCGTCTAGCACGAAACAAATGCCCTTGGCACGCGCCTAAGCTGGGTAGGGATTTCCTCGGTTCCCGCTGGCAAGGCAAAAAATGAATCGAAATAGGCGTTTAACGCGGCTTTCGCTCGTACCTTGCACACCATCAGGCGGCAACACCTGCCTTGCGGAGAGTGGCCTGAAAAAAATCAGGAAAACCTGCATTATAATTCGCAACGGAACGCTGCAAACTCAGATAGGGAGGGAAAGTGAAACGAGCGATTGCGTTTTTCACAATCTTGGCCGCTCTTCTTGGAGCTGAAGCCAAATGTCAGGTGCCGGGGCCGTTGCAGTTGACTCAAACAATTCCAATGCCAGGGCTCAAGGACGGTGATTTTGACCACTTTGCATTGGATGTTCCGGGCCAGCGAATGTTTCTCGCAGCCGAAGAGAATTCGGCTGTCGTCGTTCTGGATATGCGCACCAACAAGGTTTTGCGCATCCTTCGGGGTCCCAAGGCGCCCCATTCCTTTGCGTATGATTCCGATGCCAAGAAACTCTATGTCGTTGATGATGGCGGTCCGAATCAGGTCGAGATCTACGATGGCACAACGTTTAAGTTGTTGGGGACGATTCCCATGGAGGCGCACGCCGACGCCAGTGTTTACGATGCGGAGAACAAATTATTTTACGTGGGTAACGGGGGGAAAGAGGCGGAGAAAGACTACTGCTTGATCAGTGTTATCGACACCACCCGCGGCGAGAAAGTAGCCGACATCAAGGTGGATGACGACCGGGTCGAGTCCATGGCCATCGAGAAATCGGGCTCCCGATTGTTTGTGAACATGTACAACAAGGGCGCCATTGCAGTGATCGACCGCAAGGAACGAAAAGTCATTACGACTTGGTCCATCACCCAGGAAGGTCGTTTCAATGGACCAATGGCGCTTGACGAACCCGACCATCGCTTGTTTGTGCTGGCTCGCGATCCCGGCAAGGTGGTCATTGTCAATACGGACTCCGGCAAAATAGTTGGCGCCCCGGCCTGTGTGGGCAATTACGACGACGCGATCTACGATCCTGAGACCCGGCGTCTGTATCTGGTGGGTGTTCCTTTCCTTAAAATATTCCAAAAGAACGAGGAAGGTGACCGCTACGACAATCTGGGCCAGGTCCCAACGGCCTTTCATGCGGAAACTGGAATTTATGTGCCGAAGCTCAAGCAACTCTATATGGTGGTTAGCCACCACGGTGCCACCGACGCGGTGGTGCAGATTTACAAGGTAGTCCCTTAAGTTATCTTCATCATCTTGACAACCGCTTGCTGAGGGGCCCGGGTGGATTTAGGCGAGTGTTTCTCGATCCACGCGAGCCTCTAAAAATAGTCTCGAACCAATAGGGGGATTCCGTATGTGGAACTTTCAGGAACATCAGGTGGCGGGCGCCAAGAAACTGCGTCCGCACTTCTTTGCCGTTGCCACCGCCGTGATTGCTTGTTTGTTTTTTGTGCTCACCGGGCGCCTCTTCGCCCAACAGCCGACACTGCACTTGAATCCCGCCATTGAGAAACTGGCTGCGGGGCAACCCATGATTGGCATCCAGACCGACGATATGTCCCTGCAGAACTGCCATTCACTCGCCCGGCTAGACTTCGACTACGCGTACGTCGACATGGAACACGGGCCGTTGAATCTTGATGGCCTTTCCTTCTGCATCGCGGCGATGGTTGACAAAGCCGAAGCGCTCAAGAAGGGCAATGCGCAGCCTAAGGTGGCGCTGTTTGCCCGATTCCCGCCCTATGGACGCGATCTTGAAAGTAATGACTGGTTCGTGAAACAGGTTCTCGACATGGGCCTTATGGGGATCATCTTCAATGGTGTCGATAACAAGGAGCAAATGACCGGTCTAATCCGATTCATGCGTTATCCGCAGCAAAAAACGTCGAAGTATCAGGAACCTCCTGGCAAGCGTGGGTACTATCCCGGAAATGCTATCTTTGCGTGGGGTATCTCTCCGGCGGAGTATGAGCGGCACGCTGACGTTTGGCCGCTCAATCCGGAAGGTGATCTCCTGGCAATCGCCATGATCGAAACAACGGAAGGGCTGAAAAATGTCGATGAGATCGCGGCCGTTCCTGGGCTCGGCGCAATTTTTGTCGGTGCAGGGGGAGATTTACATCAATACCTTGGCGTGCCGCAAGACTCGCCGGAGGTGGAAGCGGCCCGGCAGAAGATTCTGGCCGCCTGCAAAGCCCACAACGTGCCTTGCGGCATCACCGCGAAGACCAAGGCGGATGTCGACAAGCGGCTCAAAGAGGGCTGGAGGATGATTCGAACGGGTCGCGGCGAGTAATTGGCACTTGGCAGTTGCCCGCCACGTTCCTCGCGGCCGGATACCAGCGCTGCCGTCGTCACGCTGGATTTATCTTGTTGGGAACCGGAATTTGCGGCAGAAATCTACGCTTATAAACCAGGATTGAGCGCCTAAATTCGATTACCACGGTGCCGTCCTGTTTGAACCCAGTTGTTTTCACACCCACGACGCCCATTGTGGGCCTCGATTTCGATTCCCGCCGGCTCAGCACTTCGGTCTGGGCGTAAACCGTATCGCCCTCGAACAAGGGTGCGGGCATCCGCACTTCCTCCCAGCCTAGATTGACGCCGTATCTCGAGACGTCCTCCACGCTTAATCCGGTAACCAGGGCCAGGGTTAGCGTCGAATTCACTATCGGCCTGCCGAACTCGGTTTGCGCCGCATAGTGCGCGTCAAAATGAATCGGGTTGGTGTTAACTGTGAGCAGGGTGAACCATGTGTTATCGGTCGATGTAATCGTGCGGCCAAGGATATGGCGCATCACCATTCCGACTTCGAACTCCTCAAAGCAGCGGCCTTTGCCGTAAGGTGAATCACTCATCTGTTCTTCCTCCCGTCAATTGATGTGTTCCAAAGATTTGATGTGCCATGCCCAGTTTGGCCTGGCGATCCTTATCCCATGCACGCTTGTGGCGCCCCGTTACAACTAATCAGCGGCACGCCGGCCGGAGCGGGATCTCGTTTAGCGGATTCCTCTCATCATTCCATCCTCCAAAGGCCCAGTTCGGCCAGAATCTCTTGCGAGTGTTCGCCGAGGGCGGGGACGCCCATCATCCGTGCGGGGGCGTTCCGGAGATTGTGCGGCGGTACCAGCGCGGGAATTGTGCCGTTCGGCGAGTCGACCTGGACCCAACGGCGACGCGCGGCAAGCTGAGGATGTTGTATTACAGCTGCCACATCGTTCATCTCACCGTGGGCGATTTGCGCTTCCTCGAGGCGCCCGAGCACCTCTGATCGCTTGAGCGTACGCAAATACTGTTCGATGATGGTTTCGAGCTCGACGCGGTGACGCACACGCACCTCGTTGGTTACGAAGCGCTCGTCGTTGATTAGCGTTGGCATCGAAAGTACAACACTTGAGAAGCGATGCCATTCCCGGTCGTTCTGGATGGCAAAATTCACCACTCCATCGGCACAGGCATATACCCCATACGGCACAATCATGTTGTGACGCATGCCGGCGCGCTTCGGGATGCGCCCCGACCCTTGGTAAGCATAGAGCGCCGGCGTGACCCATTCCGTGAGGCATTCCAGCATGGAAATGTCGATGCGTTCTCCTCTGGCACTCCGTGCGCGGTTCAGCAGGGCCGCGAGAATCGAGGAATATCCGTATAGCCCGGCGGCGATGTCGGCGATCGAGATGCCCACTTTGGCGGGAGTATCGGGGCCGCCCGTCAAATTCATGACGCCTGATTCCCCTTGAACCATGAGATCGTACGCTTTTTTATTGCGGTAAGGTCCATCGGAACCGTACCCCGAGATGCCGCACCAGATCAGTCCCGGGTTTGTCTGGGCGACGGATTCGTAGGCAAAGCCAAAGCTCTCCACCGCGTCGGGCGTGAGGTTGTGGATGAACACATCGGCGCGTTCAACTAATTTTGCGAGGGCTAGGTGATCCTTCGCTTTTTTTAGGTCGAGCGTTATACTTCGCTTCCCTCGATTGAGCCACGCAAAATACGCTGACAGTCCATTGAGCGCGCCGTCGTACGCGCGCGCGAAATCGCCGCCGTCGGGCCGTTCGATCTTGATAACGTCGGCCCCCATATCCGCCAACTGGCGGGAGCAAAACGGCGCGGCGACCGCTTGCTCGAGCGCCACCACGCGAATATCCTTCAACGGCAAATTGGAATCGGCTGTCATGGATGCATCACGGGCGTTCAAAAGGAACGCGGCATGCCCAATACGTGCTCTCCGAGATAGGCGAGAATGAGATTCGTTGACACCGGCGCCACCTGGTAAAGACGGGTCTCGCGGAATTTCCGTTCGACGTCGTATTCGGCGGCGAAGCCAAATCCCCCGTGCGTCTGCAAGCAGACGTTCGCGGCATTCCAGGACGCGTCCGCTGCAAGAAGTTTGGACATATTGGCTTCGGGCGCGCATTTCTCGCCGGTGTCGAATAACCGGGCGGCTTCATAGCGCATCAAGTCCGCGGCGCGGACGCGCACGTAAGCATCCGCGATGGGGAATTGCACGCCTTGATTTTTCCCGATGGGACGGTCAAAGACCACTCGCTCATTCGCATAGTTGCGCGCCTTGTCGACGAACCAGTATCCGTCCCCCACGCATTCGGCGGCGATCAGAATCCGTTCCGCGTTCATGCCGTCCAAGATATAGTTAAATCCAGCGCCTTCCTCCCCGATCAAATTCTCCGCGGGGATTTCGAAGTTGTCGAAGAATACCTCGTTGGTTTCGTGATTGACCATGTTGCGGATGGGGCGCACCGTGAGCCCCTTCAGGTGGCTGCCGCGAAGATCGACGAGGAAGATCGAGAGCCCAGCCGTCTTTTTCTTGACCTGCGGCAATGGGGTGGTGCGCGCCAGAAGCAGCATCAGATCCGAATGCTGCATCCGCGAAATCCAGATCTTTTGACCGTTGACCACGTATCCGTGGCCCCTACGCTCGGCAAACGTCAAGGTCTTGGTGGTGTCTGTTCCGGTGGATGGCTCGGTGACGGCGAATGATTGTAGTCGCAGTTCGCCCGCGGCGATCACCGGCAGGTACCGTTGCTTTTGCTCCTCGGAACCATGCCGCAGGAGCGCGGCCATGATGTACATCTGCGCATGACACGCGCCGGAGTTGGCGCCCGAACGATTTATCTCTTCGAGGATTACGGAAGCTTCGCAGATCCCCAGCCCGGCTCCGCCATAGCGTTCAGGAATCAGCACCGCCAGCCAGCCGGCCTTGGTCAGGGCGGTGACGAATGCCTCTGGATACGCCCTCTGCTCCTCGATTTCCTGCCAGTATTTGCTGTTGAACGAGCCGCACAATTCTCGGATGGCTTGGCGGTACTCCGGGAATTGACTGCTTTTGGGATTAATGTCGATCATCGTCTCGCGTGGACCTCGGCAAATTATTCGAGCAATAGATTGCAAAATAGGGTGGACATATCCTCACACTCTTCCACGGAGTGCGTGGCTCGGAGCGCGGAGCTGGCGGTGTCGTACCCGAACCGGGACTCCACCAAGGCCAGGAATTTTTCTTCCAGTTGCCTGGTAGACACCGGGTTTTCCGGATTGCCTCGCGGGTAATCGCTCGATCCACGGAACACCGACCCGTCATTGAGGGTAAGAACAAGACGCGCCGGCCAAGCCGACGGAAACTTCTGGGTCAGGTCGTCAGCTACCCGCACACTCGTGCGCTGCAACAATTCTGCGACCGCGTAATCGCTGATCCCCTCAGGTGTGAATCGTTGCGGAGAAAACTGCTCCAGCGTCACGCGGCCTTCGAGTAACCCCGCTGCCACGCAGTAGGCAATGCTGAATTTCGCCTGAAATGGCGAACGGGGATTTGTTTCTTTGACGATTTCATATCCCGGCCCGTAAGTTTCAACCTGGACACCGGTCACCTTCCCCAGGACATCCTCCGACGACCATTTGCGCTGCGACCGGAGGTCGAGTGCGATGTCAATGGCGGTATGTGTATGCCCACAGCACGAATGCAATTTGTAACAGTTCTCGCTGATCTTCCACGTTTTGCCGAGACCCTCCGTAATGCGCGTGGGGTCAAACGAGGCGCTCATGGCTTGAAAGAATCCTCGTTCCCCTTCAAGGATTTTCGCGGCTCCCGTGAAGCCGGCGCGAGCCAGATCGGCCGATAATACCCCATTGAATGCTGCTTTCCCGGGGTGCAGATGCTTGCTCATGGTACCGTCGCTGTTAAATTCCCAGAGTCCCGCTGCCTGGGTGCCCGCGTTGCCGAGGGCATCCGCCATTTGCGTAGCGCTCAATTTCAGCAGGGAACCGGCCGCAACGGCCGACCCAAAGGTGGCCACTGTCCCGGTGGGATGCCAGTAGTGGTAATGGCTGGGAATCACGGCCTCGCCGATCCGAAGCGCAGCCTCGTAACCCAGGGCAACAGCCAGCAGGAACGCGTGTCCGTCCGCGTGTTCTTTTTCAGCGACGCCGAGGGCCGCGGGAATAATCGCGGCTGCGGGGTGAACGATGGATCCTTTATGAACGTCGTCGAGTTCGAGGATATGCGAGGCCACCCCATTGACCAGGGCTGCATTAGCCGCCGAGGACCTGCCGCCCGCGAACACCGTCGCTTCCTGGGCGCTGCCGAGGCATTTGGCGACTCCTTGCACCATGCGTGCCGCCGGTTCGATCGCCCCCGCTAAAGCCGATCCCAGCCAATCGAGCACGGAGCGCTTGGCGTCGGTGACGACCTGTGGTGGCAAATCAGCGTACCCCGTACACGCCAGCACCGTCGCCAATCGCTGGCTCAAACTCTCCTTATCGGAAGACTTCCCCGTAAGCTTGTCTCTTTCCGAAAGCATGGGTCTCACCTGTATCTTAAGGCTGGTCGTTTCAACCTCGCAAAACGCGGATAGTCGATCGATAGGTCTCTGGATTTATTTTTGCCGCGATCAGCACCGGGCCCGAATGGGTGGCCGTCTCTCTCAAGCAGGCCCTCAATGTCTCTTCGCTATTTGCCGTTACGCCCAACACTCCAAGGCCCGCACCCACGGATTTCCAGTCGATTGGCCCCATCGAAATCCCGATCGGTTGATACCCACGGTCGACTTGCTTGATTTTGATGAGGCTCAATTCACTGTCATCGAAAACAATAATGCGCAAGGGGAGTGCTTCCCGGGCCGCGGTTCGCAGATCCCCCAAGCACATCAGCAATCCGCCGTCACCCGTGAATGCCACGGTAGGTTTGGTCGGCTCGAGTAGCGTTGCGCCGATGGCAGCAGGCAGCGCAAAGCCCATCGTTGCGAGGCCGTTGGAAATCAAGACGCCGCTTGGTTCCAGGGCGGGCCACAATCCCATGACCGGCAGCATGAACGCGCCGGCGTCGACCGTGGCACGGCTCCCTCGATACACTTCCGCCACAAGTTCCACCACCTGGTGTGGCAAGAGTTCGCTGGCTTTGCCGCACGGGCGCAACTTTTCGCGATTCCTCTGGACCAGCGAAAACAATTCTTCTGACCTCCACCCATCACGGGATGGCAAGAACTCCGCGACCCCTTTCAACCAGGCCACGACATTACCCACTAATTCACAGGTGAGCGGGATGTGCTGTTGGTTTACGGACCAAGACGAAATCGCGATAACCGGTTGCTTGAGTGCCCAGGGCCTTGGGAGGAGTTCTACGGGGTCCAGGCCGACGGCTAGAAAAGTGTCCGCACGCTCGAGGAATTCGCGTTCGAGAGTTCCGTTGGTCAGTACGCCGGCGAACCAGGGATGAGAGTCCGGTACTACCCCCTTCGCTTTGTAGGTCACCAGGGCGGGAATTCGCAATTGTTCACATAGCTTCCGGACTTCGCTCGAAATCTCGGCAGTTCGGGCGCCCAACCCGATCAAGAAGAGGGGACGTTTGGCCCGGCGAAGAATCTCTTGGACGTGCAAAGGCATGCTCGGATCCGTCTGAGGCCGGAACGCCAAGGAGGAAAACTCCGCGAGATCTGGCGACTCCGCTGGGGCCGAGGCAATTTCGGACGAGACATCCAGATGAATCGGTCCGGGAGGGAAGCTCGCGATCGTCTCCACGGCGTCTTGCAGCTGTTGATCGATCTTTTCGGCGGAGAGCCTTGCGCTCCACTTCACCACGGGCGAAAAGACTTCTCCATGGGCGAACACCTGATGCTGCATCACGCCAGCGCTGGCCGCGAGGCAGTCCGTCAAAACGACCAGCGGAACTCGGTCAAGGCTCGCATTGGCGACACCGTTCATCAGCGAAGCCGCTCCCGGCCCGAGCGTAGCCATGCATGCGCCGGGTCTCCCCGTGATTTCCGCTTGCGCAGTGGCCATGAACGCGGATGCGGTTTCCGTGTGCGCTAGCGAAAAGGGCAATCCCGCGCGCAGAGCCGCTTCTATCAGGTCGGCGTTGCTTCCTCCTCCGGGCATGCCAAACAGGTGCTGTACGCCCATACGCCGGAGCGTGGCAACGATCCGGTCGGCATAACAGGTCTGCAAGGTGGTCTGAGATTTTCTCGAGCCTTCCACAAAATAACTCCCATTCTATAGCTGACATCTCCGGTAACTACGTATGTTTCAAGCGCGCGGAAGTGGACCCAAAGGCGTGCCCCGCGGAAAGGTCATCCGCAAACTGCTTGTCTCTCGCGTGCAACTCCTCAGCGAGGGTCAAGGCATCGGGGAGTCGCTCGGCGCTCACACAGACCACCCCAGTTTCATCGCCAATGATGAAATCTCCTTGATCTACCCCGACTCCGCAGACGGTTATGGGTATGTTCACCCCCGTCACGTTCACACGTCTTTGGCCGGAAATCGGCGTAATGCACTTGCTGGCGACCCACAATCCGGTTTCCCGAATAGCTGCCAGGTCGCGACATCCGCCGTTGATAACCACGCCCGCCGCTCCCTGATTGCGTGTTGCCTGGGCGGCCAGTCCGCCAAAAGTAGAAACTTCAGCCCCGCCCATTTCGATCACCAGTATATTTCCTTCAGAGAGCGCGTCGAGGAAGCTGCCGACTGCAAAGGCTTCTCTCGGGAAGGCCTGCAGCGGACCAACGGTTTCTTGTACGGTGAGCGCCACTCCGGCGACGCAACCGGAGCCACTTTGCAGCGCTAGTCCCTCAATCACGCCTGCGATCCCCAACTGGTCGAGAGCGTCGCTCCATGTGCTCGTCGCCAACGCGCAACAGCGCCGCAATAGGGCGCTTGTTGTCAAGTTCATCTTCATCGTATCGGCCTATCTCTGGTCCATTCGGAGAACCGATCGGTCGATGCTGGCAATCGTTGGCCGGCCCGTCAAGGCCATGGCCACCTCAAGTTCGCTACGCAGAATGTCCACCACCCGGCTTACGCCAAATTTTCCTCCGACCGCGAGCCCGTAGACGTAAGGCCTGCCAATCAACACCGCGGTAGCCCCGAGCGACAGTGCCTTCAACACGTCTGTCCCGCGACGAATTCCCCCGTCGACCAGCACGGGAATCCGGCCGGCGACCCTTTCTGCGACCGCGGGGAGTGCATCAATCGTGGCCGATACCGTATCGAGTTGCCGAGCCCCATGGTTGGAGACGATCACACCTGATGCACCGGCGGAAATCGCCGTTTCAGCGTCGTCAGGACTCAACACCCCTTTTAACAAAATGGGAACGCGGGCGAACGACCGGAGCCATGCGACATCGTCCCAAGTCACTTTGTCGGGAACAACGGGTTTATACCCGACTCCCGGTGGGCCATATTTTGCACTCGTGATTCCTGTGCGGTTTACGGCCTTAATATTGGGCGAGGTACTTTCGGCCCGCCAGATTCGATCTCGAATGCCGGTCACGGCGTCGTCGACGGTCACACAAAGCGCTTGGCAACCCACCCCTTCGACTCGCTCCACGTAGCTCCGAGTCAGGCCGCGGTCCGGCTTGATGAACATCTGGCACCAGAACGGCCCCGATGCGGCCCGCGCAATCTCTTCAATCGGGTAGGAAGAGGCGGCGCTGATCACCGCGGTCGCATAGGACAAGCCTGCTCCGCGTACGGTCGCGAGTTCCCCTTCAGGATGCATAACTCCCTGTCCGCCTGTCGGTGCCAGCAAAATCGGGAATGGCAGTTCATGTCCTAGCAATTTGGTGCGCGTATCGAGCGACGAAACATTCATCAAAATCCGCGGCTGCAATCGGATGCGTTCCAGGGCTTCACGATTCCATCGCAGGGTAGTTTCATCGGCCGCGCCACCCGAAACCCATTGATAAACATCCGGGTTCATGGACTCGCGGGCCATTGCCTCGATTTCCGGCAAGCTGTTAGCTTGCTCGAAGCGGGGGACGGATGTGGATTCGCTCTTGGAGTCTCGATCTGTGCCATTAGATCCGGGCCGGGAACTTTCCGCGTTCGGAGCGACTATGGCTGTTGTGGTCAGGCTGAGTCCTGACAGCAAGAGTTGTCTGCGAGAAGGCCGCGTCATGAAACTCCTGGAAAGGGCGTCACGCAGCAAGCTGCCGGTGTGGAGCTTGTCAGCATTGGTTCAGTTGCCCACCAAACGAAACATTTGGACCCGATGGCCGCCTCCGGTTGCCACGCCCGCTTCACCGCTCACAATATTGCCCTTCGAATCTACCGCTAGGCTATGCAAGCCGTTGAATTCCCCGACCTCGAAACCGGAGCGCCCAAAAGTGCCGATTTGTGCTCCGCTCGCATGATCCAGGATTCGTATCTCTTCGTCTCCGCAATCGCAGATGTACATGTATTTTTGCGCCGGGTCGGACGAAAAGCCCAATTGGCAGACGGCCCCGATGCCGGTGAGCCGGGCCGTTTTGCTCTCGATTTTGATGTTCCTCTTGAAGTTGCCCATCTTGTCGAACACTTCGATGCGGCCACCCAGACGGTCGCACACGTATACCAGCCCATCGTTCCCAAGAACGACGTAGTGCACTACTTTTAAGAACACTCCGCCTTCCCCTGCGTCCACTTCGGACAGCGTGCCTTGCCGTCCCCACTGGCGCAAATAGTGGCCCTCGTGGTCAAAAACGACAATCCGCCGGTTGCCGTAACCGTCCGAGATGTACACGTCGCCATTCGTTGGATCGACGGCCACACTCGAAGGAAGATTCAGCAGTTCGTGGCTCGAGTTCAGTGGGGCTCCGGCAATTGTTCCGTCGGAAGTATCGAATCGTCCCTTGGTGCCGATTTGCAATAACAATTTGTTGCCGTCATGAGTATATTTCTGAACGATGGCATCCTCGTTGCCGGCGATCCATACATTCCCCTGGTAATCGACGAAGCACCCGTGCAACTTATTCGGAAGAATCTTGCGATCGCCCCAGGAGTTTACAACTTGGCCGTTCGTATCAAACTCGATGATTGCCGGTGATGTTACGCCGAGGACCTGTTCTTTTGGCGTAAGATTCCCGCGGTTAACTGTGAAAAGGTGATCCTGCGCGTCGAAGCACGTGCCGCCGACTTCGCCAGTGATCCACCGATCGGGCAGGGGCTTCCGCCATTGTGGTTCGACCACGAACTTCGGTATCTCGCGCGTTTGTAAATCTTGCGCTCTGATAACCAGGGTCCACAAACTGGCTAGGAAAATGACAACTCCGAGACACATCAGCGCCACGTGGTTTTTTTTAATACGTATCGTCGTGTTTTGGGAATTCATGGTGCTAAGTAATTCTCCTCTACCCCTATCTTGGGAAACTCTAGGCTTTGGCCGGATAAAACACTTTGCCTGCCTTAACAGTTGCCGATGGCTCCAACTTCTGATGGGCGGTTCTCGTTTGACCTTCCGAGTCCACGAAGTTGAACTCACCGGAGCGGAGTTCAATAATGGCGACATCGGCTTCGGCGCCGGGTTTCAGAGTTCCGATTTCCAATCCAAAGTTGAGGGACCGGGCCGCATTAATCGTAGTACGCTCGACGACCTCGCGTAGATTCATGCCGAGGACCATCATTTTCGTCATGGTCGTCATCAGGTCAAAGACGGGGCCTCGCACGCTGCCGTTGCTTACGTCACTCGAAATCGTGTCTGGGATGAGCCCTTGTCCCATGCATTTCTCCGCCACCCGGAAAGAAAAGTTCGTTCGTCCATGGCCGATATCGAAGCGCACGCCACGCTTCTGTGCGTCCAAGACTTCGGGCAAGAGTTTCCCGCCATCATCTAGGATGCTGTTCGGACGGGGATTATAAATGTGAGTGACTATGTCGCGTTCCTTCATCATTACCAGGAATTCCTTCAGCGGCGTGTAGGAACCCCCGATGTGGGTGGTCAGCGGCAGGGAGGTCTCGTCGCAGGCAGCTCGTGCGCGCTTCATGGCCTCCATGTCATTGCTTCCAGGAATTGTGAACTTCCGGTCAATTCGAAGTTTGAAGCCCAACACCAGATCCTTGTTCTCGAGGGCCGCTTTGGCCGCGCGCTTGGGATCGCAAAACCGCAAGTCTCCGAGTTCTTCCATTCCCGGAGTGATCGACACGATCATCCCGATGGCTACGATATGTACCAGCGAGCGAACCCTGGTCTCCGACTTCTCCACGACAAACTTTCGCAGTGCAGGGAGTGTAAATGCCCCGGCGGATCCAGCATCGACAACCGTGGTAACACCGCGGCTTACGCAGCAGGGATCCGCTTCGGTCCCGGTCTCCCCTACGTAAGGGAGAACATGAACATGCAGGTCAATAAGGCCAGGCGTAACGATTTTGCCTTTTGCATCGAGGACTTGCTGGGCCTGTGAGGCGGGGATGTCTCTTTGCAGGAGTACAATCTTCCCTTCGCGGATGGCCACGTCGAGTTCTTCCTCGATGTTTTGCGATGGATCCACCACCTTGCCGCCCTTGATGAGCAAATCGTACGGCACGGAGTTAGGTGTGGTGGACTCGGCGTCAGGGGGGAGTGCCGACAAAACGATCGGAGTGGTCATCAAACTCAACATGTCACGGCGCGTAAGCAGGCGTTCAGACACAGGTTTCACCTTTGAATTGGGGCCCTTCATCTTTAGAGAACCTCTCAGGCAATCGTTCGATTGCCGCCAGCCGCAGCCAAAAAATTTCAACTTGTGACTGCTCAACTTGCCGCTGCGCTGTACTTGCTGAGTGGCTTGACTCTGAAGGTTATCATCACTTTTCTATTCCTTCGGCCACTTAGTCGTGGATTGTCACAGTTAAACGACTTGAGCTCCAGGTCGTCTAGCACGAAACAAAGGCGTTTTGGAACGCTCTAAGATTTTGACCAATTCTGGCGGAAGCTGCTCGGTGTGAAACCGGTAACTTGCCGGAAAGCACGGGAGAAATGGCTCTGGTCGAAGAAACCGGTCGCGAGTGCAACTTCAGAAAGAGGTATACCGGGCGTCTTGGACATCATCTGTTCGGCTTTTCGGATGCGCATCTGGCGTTGGAATTCACCCGGCGTGGTGCGGAATGCTTTTTTAAATGCCGTAACCAGGTACACCGGATGAACGTCGGCAGTTTTTGCCAGGATGCCGACAGAAAGGCCTTGCTCGCATGTGTCTTCGAGCTGTTGCTTCACTTGGGTAAGCCAGGCCGGGATTCGTTGGACTGCTGGAGCACGCTGCCGCGTAACCTGCGCCAGCATCTCCATCAAGATGCCTTCAACGGCCAGCGCGGAACAGGAATCGGCAACCAGATACTCCGACCAGAGTCGCTTGGCGAGCCAGGTCAGTTTCCCGTTGGAGAAATTGGACGAAACGTCCAGCGCGCAACGGTGTTCCGCAATCCGTCGCAAGAAGCTTAACGTAAACTCAATGACCAGGATATGGGTGGCGACATCATGGAAATGCACCGAATGCCTCTCGCCGGCCGGTCGAAATACTGTTTCGGCAGGGCGCCCTTCTTGAAACTTGGATCCATACTTCCCAGCGTAACTGCCCTTTAGAATGGAACAGAAATAAGGCTTTGTATGTACGTGATCGGGGAGGATGGTCTTCGGTTCGAATTGAACCTCTTTGGCGGTCACAAATTCTATGCCCGATGATTCCATGTGTGCCTACTCCATTAATTTAAAGTCCAGCTTTAGAGTTTCCCTGCGCATCTTCGGTCGCCCACAAGCAGTCGAGGCCCGTTGAAGCCATTTTTTAATTGTGGGTGAATTCTCTCCGAATCAGCGCTATACTCCCGCTCTGCAAAGATCGTAGGGAACAGGCCGCGATGCTATGGGGTATAGCGTTCGGCGTCCTGTGAAATCGATAAAAAAAATGTTAAGAAACTCTTTCGCTCTATATGCCTAGCTGTATCAAGCATTTATACCGCTTCGGTCCCTTTGAGTTGGACCCTGCTGAGCGCCTCCTTTCCTCTGACGGGCGCTCCGTTCCGGTGTCCCCAAAAGCCTTCGATATGCTGGTAGTTCTTGTGGAACGCAGCGGACACCTTTGCCAAAGAGAAGAATTGATGAGCGTCCTCTGGCCCGATTCCTTCGTGGAAGAAGGCAATCTTTCTGTAACGGTCTCCTCCCTCAGGAAAGTGTTGCACGACGACTGCGGTCAGCCGAGTTACATTGAGACGGTTTCCAAGAGGGGCTATAGATTCGTTGCCAGCGTCAGTCATGTGGTCGAACGCGGCAACCCGGAACCCGCAACCGAAGTTGCCCCTCAGGAACAGGTCATCGCAGGGCAAACGGAATCCGGGACTGCACGCGCGCCGAAGGGGCTCAGCAGTAGGCTCGCCACGCTTGCTGTGGTTGTCGTCATTGCCACACTTTTCCTTGCGCGCATCGTGAGGGTACGGGGTGGAAGCGCTGCCGCACCCGCTGGGAGCCCCATGGTCCGCTCATTGGCGGTTTTGCCGTTCCAGACCGTTGGCGACAAGAATGGCGGGGAGTATGTCGGTATCGCGATGGCCGACGCGCTTATCACCAAGTTAGGCAACACCGGGAAGATCGTCACCCGGCCCACCAGCGCGATTCAAAAATATGCGGACGGAGCGCAAGATGCCAGAGCGGCGGGGCTTGAGCAGGGGGTGGACGCGGTCCTGGATGGGCGCATCCAACGCGACGGGGACCGCGTGCGCTTGACCGTGCAATTGACTAGGGTTCGCGACGGCGCGCAGCTTTGGGCAGACTCTTTTGACGAGAATTTTACGGATGTATTTGCCTTGGAAGATGAGTTCTCCGACCGAGTCACCAGATCCATCTGCCTGAGACTTACGGGGGAGGAGGAGAAGCGAAAGCTTGCGAAACTCTCGACTAAGAATAATGACGCCTATCAGGCTTATGTTAGAGGCCGCTATTTCTGGAACAGGAGAACGGAGAAGGCTTTAACCACGGGTCTGCGCTATTTCCAACAGGCGGTGAAGTTGGATCCCCAATTTGCGGAGGCCCACGCGGGAGTTGCCGATTCCTACGCGTTGCTGGGGCTTTACGGTATACTCCCTCCGACAGAAGCGTTTCCCCCCGCGGAAGCCGCTGCCAAAAAAGCCCTGAGCATGGATGATAGTCTGGCCGAGGCGCATGCCACCCTCGGCTTCGTGTACTTCTATTACGATTGGAACGGCTTAGCTGCCGAAAAGGAGTTCCGGCGCGCACTCGAAAGCAATCCCAACTATGCGATGGCCCACTCCTGGAATGGACAAGACCTGGCAGCGATGGGACGCAATTCCGAAGCGCTTTCCGAAACGCAACTGGCCCAGCAGGACGATCCTCTTTCCTTGATCGTCAGTAGCAACGCCGGACTAATTTTGTGCTTGGCCGGGCGTTTCGAGCAGGCCATTGAAACGCTAAACAAGGCCGTGGAGATTGACTCCAACTTCCCGCGCGCTCATTTTCGGCTTGGAAATGTTTACGAGCAGAAAGGTATGCCCGAAAAAGCTATCTCGGAGTTTACCGAGGCTGTGCGGCTATCCGGAGGCGACTCTTCTTACGAAGGATCACTAGGACACGCCTACGCCCTGGCGGGAAACGTGGAACAAGCGAGAAGGATACTCGGCCTTTTGAAACAGCGGTCCGGTCGACAATACGTCCCAGCCTATGCAATAGCCTTGATCTACGCTGGTTTGGGCGATCGAGACTCGGCATTCGAATGGCTCGAAAAGGCGTACAAGGATCGCTCTGCCTCCATGGCACTGCTCAAAGTGGATCCAGCTCTCAATAACCTTCATTCCGATCCAAGGTTCAAGGAGCTGGCCCAGCGCGTTAATTTTTAGCGCTCGCATCCTTCATATTCTCTCAACTTGAGTAGGCCATCCATACGGAAAACTCCATTTGCAAGCAATGAGATTAGCCGGTGCTTCTTTCCGGTCTCGGATCTTTGCCTAACGAGATTTCGCGAATCGCGAATTACTAGGGGCTGAGCCCGCTCTGCTGGGTTGTTTCAAGCAAATCTTCAGAGTAACGTGGTGAAAGACATTGGGTCTTCACTCCTTTTCTGAGCTCAGAATTTCCCTCCGTAGGGTCAGCGGTGTTACATGCGAACCCTATTCCAGATGCCATCCTTCTCCCGGAGGAAGGCTTTGCGCGTCGAAACGCCGGAGGGGGTTCGAGTGTATTGGAGTTGCGCAGGACGTAGCGATGTTTCGCGCATTCGGAACCTGAGTTTTAGGGGAGTCTTTGTTGAGACAAGTACACCTCAGTCCGTTGGGGCGAAAGCAGAGATTGATTTTCTCGTAGAAGAAGGGCAGATCAGAACCAGGGCTGTTGTGCGCCACGTGGAGGGCGCTAGCGGAATGGGGTTGGAATTCACTGGCGTTGCTCAAGAAGACCGCCCCCATTTGGGAGCGCTGCTCACAAGGCTTCGCAGTTTCTCTCGGTCCCGACCCGACTTGCCTAGTTAACGCACAAGTGGAGCACTGGGGCGGCAGATGGTCCGCCATTACGGCCACTCCGCACCTTCCGCAATGCCATGCTAGTATTTTCTCGTGCCAGATCGTCGGTTTTATTCTCTTCGCTCGAAGAAGCCCTGTCGTTGTAAGCACGGCATCGGTGCTCATCACAAGAAAATCACATTGGGGGTGTTGACACATCCATGCTGGTTCCCGGGATGCAAGTGCCGCGACTATCGACCGGTCAAGAAGTAATTGGCTGTTGCCCTGTCAACGTGCCGTGATAGTACGTCCCCGCTATCCCACTTGTTTGATCGAGGTCGAAACAAAATATCCCTCGGGAAGTTCTTTCTGACAATGCTCGCAAATCAAACCGGCAAGAGCCAACTCCCTGGCGTCCTCGGGGTAATCGGCAGAGATCGTTATCGTGTTCAGGTTTTTTTTGAGGCACTCCGCCTCGGGACAAGTGAACCAATACTGAACTTCAAAGATTTTCGCCATGACATCCGCCCTTCCGAGCCCCAGACTATCGTAGATACGAACAGCCCATTTACACCATGCTAATATTTTGCGATGCTCGCTCCCGCTCTTTAACCCCAAGCTCGAAGGAATCTTGCCGTTGCAGCCACGGCATTGCCATCCATCACATCAAACGCACTCCGAAAGGAATCACTCATCCAGGCAATTGGACCTTCGTCGGTTCGATCACCACCGATAGCGTTTGATGCCCCGGCACCGTGTCGAAGGTCGCCAGACTCTTCGAAGAATGCAGAGAACCGCATCGGAACCGCGAAGAAGCGGGGGTAGAAGCAATAGAAAAGGCCCGGCGGCGGGGCCGGGCCTTGGCGTAAGCTGCCGCATCACCATTCGTGGGCATGACGCGGTACTTAAGCGCGGCATGTTTGCACCAATTAGAGCCGCTGGCAATAGGATTTTATAAAAGGAAAAAGCCCAGCTTGCACCGGGCTCTTCCAACCATTCGAGATTTGGAGATGCTGCGACTATAGCACGGCAACCCTGCCACTCTGTTGAAGTTCAGAGCGACGAGCGTAATTCGGATCGCTCTTCCTATTGTGCCGATGAGACTTTAGGTGGAAGGAACGGCCCGGCGACGATTGCGTCGGGAATCATCACCTCAAAATACTTCTCGCACCTTACACACTTAACTGATTGATGCGCCATTTGCCAGAATCCGGTTCGGGCTTGCATGTGTACGACCTGTTCTTGCAGACAGTGGTCGCAGGAAATAGTCATGGGGATGTAAGACGGCTTCATTTGTACTTGTGGCATGACCGACCTCCAGCCTCATCCTGCAACTTTCGATTGTCCGCGTCAATCGTCGCCAAAAGAGCACCACAGGGAAGCCGAAGAGATCTCAGGATTTATAAAGGGATCGGCCCAGTCCTTGATTGGGCCGCCCTTAGAGAGATATGCTCGCTCGCTCACGGTAACATCTCCCCAAGATAATGGTGGTGGTCTCGAAAGAGTGCAATCAGGTTTTTACTGTAGTATTTGCCACCGGGTAAAGAAAAAGCCCGGTTTTTGCACCGGGCTTATCAGGGGTAGCGAGACTGCATCAACTCGGGAGGCGACGCAATCCCGTGGTGCGCCATGCTTGCACCAACCAACGTTGAGGGCAACAAAAAATTAAAGAGAAAGCTCCGGCATGACTACCGGGGCTTAGTGGGTGGAAATATTTCGTTTACTTAACCGGTCTTTGATTCCACCAAGGCGCTCACTGGTATGCCGTCATACTTTCTGATAGCCCTCCATGTGACCGGGTGATCTTTAAGTTTCACTCCGACCCAATAACGATCGCCCGGTATCTTTTGACAATAGACAACGTTTCCGCTTGCCGCTTCTTCTTTAAAGGGAGTGAGCGTTATCTCGTCGCCGAGCTGCCAGACCTGTTTGGAGAATACGCGAGCACCGTGTGCACTGATATTATCGGTGTAGGTCCACTCTGCTCCATCGGTTGTCGTGCGGTTTAACTTCGCAAGGGATACTACAACGATGATAGGAAGCCGCTTTTCCGTTCTGCCGGTGAGCGTGCTGTCCTGACGCATGACCCAGGTCTCGTTTGCTGGAGACATTCTGATTGGCTCGCGGATGATTCTCGTATGTTACGGAAATCGATCCCTTCGCCGTCCCTTGGAAACCTCTTCAGCTACGCCGGGTCTTACGTGGATACCATTCCTCCGGGCCTGTAGCAATCCAGTGAAGACCTTAGTGGTTCCGGTACCGGCCACAACTGAGGTAAACACCTGATGGCGTCCCCTTTGCGACAAACGTACAATCGCTCTTAGCTAAATCCACAAATGCACTTGACCAGGACGCTCTTCCTCCGAGGGGCGTCCCTTTCTTCCCATGCTAGTATTTCTGTGTGGCCGACAACCGCTCCGCTCCACGCCGCTATAAGAAAACCTACCGCTGTTCGCATGGCCTTGCCATCCACGGAGTCAAACGCACCGCCGACCGAATCACCTATCCTTGCAACCATCCGGGCTGCGATTGCAAGGATTATCGACCAGAAAAAAGCAATTAACGCCTCACGATTGTCAGTCAGATTTCGCGGTTGTATACTGCGCTTAGTGTGTACTTTGGACGTATGAATTGGGGCGCTCCTCACCGTGGAGCGTCCCAACCTCTGACCGATTCGAAATCCGACCGCAATCCACACTCGACACCTTCTCGCGGAGTAGGATAGTTCTGTTCGCTAAACTAATGAGCGCCGACGCATGCTATCCCCTTTGCAACCACACTCGCAGGCCCACCTGTACCGCTCATCGTCCTCTGAAAATTATTAAACCTGAGTACTCTACCCGCTGACCGCCTTAGTACTTAGTTTCAGGACCTGCCTGATTAAGGCTTCCATCTGAAGAAGCGCTCGGGTTATTTCCGGGGACCTATATTTGTCCCCACCCATCCTCATCCTTCTTCTATGGGGAGCATTGAATCGATCCACCTGATGCGAAGGTGAAAGACAACCACAAGAAGTAATGAATAGGGGAGCGTAGATGATGGATTTTGATGCTGTGGTATGGACTGATTTTGTTTGCGGCGATTGGCAAAAGGGGATGCAGAAGGACTTGGGTAGGGGTTCCAAACGTTGCCTGGAGGCACTAGCGTCATGGCAGAATGTAACGAACGTGGTGAACGTGGACGCGAGCTACCAACGGCCGGCGGAAACAGTTCACGTGGTCAAGGTAGCGTTCGCAATGTCAGGTTTAACGCCCAGACCGTCGGAAACAGGCGGTTCGATCGAGCTGCTATTCGACAGCTTTTCCCACGCGGCCCTAGCTGGCATACGCTCGGCTGGCATGAGCATTCGACAGATGCTCTACCGGGCTGACCCCTATCAGGTCGATATCCAACTGGAAGCGGAGCCGGAGCACAATCGCCTGCTCGTCACTGGACAATTGTTGGACGTTAGCCATCCGGAGGTCGTTGGTTGCGAGGTGCAGGTCACGCTCTCGGATGGCCGGGAAAGCGTTGTCAACACGATGACAAATCAGTTTGGCGAGTTTCGCGGCGAGGTCGAAAACTCCGGCGACTTGGAGCTTTCCTTCCTTGGCCTCAGTGGAAAACCCATCGTCATTTTGCTGCGACGGGCGCTAGGTTGATTGTCCTGAGCGAAACATCTCGCTGGTCATCTCCTTGGCTGAGGGGCTCTATTGCTGTGAATGGACGGTTCCCGCACGTCGCGAGGGCGCGGCTGTGCCTGGATTGACCAGCGCAGCCAGTAATCTGAACCAACCCCAGACGCTGACCTTCTCAAACCGAGGCTGGAGGACATTCGTGTGGCCACTGGTAAATTCGGAGAAGTGGATTCGATCCCAAAATCGGCTGGGCAGATGTCCCGTAACGCGACTCACCGGGCGCGGTTAGAGTTTAGGCGTGGTGGTGCTGGTGTTCCCCTTGATGATGGCCGTGGCTGGTGCGAAAGAACCGGCCGTCGCAGTCCGCGCAGCGATACGGGTTTTGAAACAGCACATGGTGAAGCCACTGGTATCGCACCAATTGGGTTACATTTTGGGCGTTCCTTATCGCCGGAATTGCCGCAGGAATAGTGGCCTGCGTCAGAGTAATGAAGCCATAACGGCCTAGAATCTTTAGATCGCCCCGTACGCACTTCTCCGGTTACGGCGTCAATCAGGACTTGAACGCACTGATTGACTGCTGGATCACAATCCGCCATGCAACGATGAAAGAAACAAACCACATCAGCCCAAACAGAATTGCCCAAGCGCGGAAATTGTAGTTGTACGCAATCATCCCTTTCCAATGCACGACCACCAGCCCGCCTAGAAGCAGCAGAACTGTAATCCCGATGTAGAAAGCGCAGGTGAGTATTGAAAGTTTCAGGATGAACATATCTGGCAGGAACCTCCGGCAAGCGCCCAATTCTGCCATGCGGCGGTCGGACGTTCCAGTACCCATATGTACGGTTAGCGCGTTAATCAGGAGTTGACGCAGGCTAGCGGCTGGACATTTGAGCTTCACCTGCGATGAAATGCCCATTATGAATGACCTCCAGGAACTCGCGCTAAAGCTGTTTGAAATTGAAAAGAACCATCTGCTCCAAGAAAAGCAAGAATACTCTTGTGCGGTCGCCATCGTCCTGACCCCAGATAGGCGCTATTACGAAGAGGCAGAGTTTGATGACGAGGACGAAATGGACACCGTCTATGGAGCCATCGTCGAGCTTGCCAAAAGCAGAAATGCAACCGCAATTATTACGATAAACACGGGTCGGGAAAAAGACGTTGACGACGAAACGCAGTTGAAAACGTATTGGTGGGGCCAATTGGAGAGCGAGAATCAACCACGGTGCTTATTCCTCACTATCTCAGGGCCGGGGATAAACCCGTTGAGCATGAGCCTGCCGTTTTCGGTGAAAAACGAGCGCGTGATACTAGGCAAACAGAGTGAATTTGAGCCAGCCATTCTCAATATGTTGCCAAACTGGCCCTAGAGTACTAATACCCACTTTTCCGGTTAGGGCGTTAATCAGGACCTAGACCCAACCGGCGGCTCACGCGCTTGCAAGGAAATCAATGTTTGACTGCTCCTTCATTTCCTGGGGACAGGATGGGACACCACGTCCGACAGGCGGCGCAACACTACTCGTGCCCCGTATTTGTATTCCTTGCCGTACCCTTTCTCTGAGCCTACGCATATCCGTTTGTGGTCGCGCCAGACGTACGCCACATCAAAACGGCCTTCGTATGTTGCTTCAACATGCATGCCTTTTCGGACGTCTTCAAAGAACTTGTTGAAGGCATCATCACGCACTAGGTCAAAGCCTGGGTCGGGTTTTATCTGGTCCGGATAAACTACGATAACCGGCGTATAGGCAGAGCAATCTCTGTTTGTGAAGTCCTCAATCCAAAAGTCCTCGCCCATTTCGCTGGCACGTACAGCGACTATTTTCCCGGCGTATTGTTCAGGATGTTCTGCCAAGTCGCAAAGGGTCACCTTAATGGGAGGAACTCCTAGCTCTCTTGCATGTCCTTGCCCAATCGTCACCCAAAGACCTAGCAACATGACACAGTACGAGCACCATATTCTCATTACGGCTCTCCAAGTGAAATCATCCACGTTCACGCTCTTTTCTTATCAATGGATGACTGTATTCGCAAGGCCGCAACTCGCAAATCGGCTAAGTCCCGGTAAGTCGGCAAACCGGACAAGTTCGTTCCAGTACCCACATGGACGGTTACCACGTTAATCGGGACCTTGGCACCGTTTACGGCTTCGTTTTTCAGGCCATGGAGGCACAACGCTTGTCTCGCGCACGATCTAGTTAGCAAGTCGCATTGTTTCTGCAGATTCAAGCAGTAAATTGCAATTGTCCGATGAACGCGAACAGCTGAGCTTGCCTCGCCTAAGAAGTCTGATTTCACTGTCGTCTGGAAATGACTTCGAGAACGAAGTTGCTTCGATATCGGTTGTGAAAGGATGCAGGGCTTCGTCCCCGGAGATGAATTTCACGGCTATCACCTTGGGGCCGGGAACGACCAAAATCCAAAACTCTGCAACGCCGTCTACGCTGTGTGCATTCTTAATTTCAAGTGTCCGACTCTTAGCGAGCTTGCCTTGTGCTTGCTCAATCAGGCGATTCGTGTCTGCCTCTCCCCCTACAAGTCCGATTAGGCGCAGTCTTGTTTCGGGCAAAGCATTCGGGGCGGCCAGGGCCAACGAGTACATTTCGATTGCTTCTGCCTTCTTGCCCTGTCTTTCGTAGATTTGGCCTAAGTGGTCTCCAATTTCTCCAATACTGCGAACCTGCCAGGCGCTTCGCACGTATTTTTCGGCATCCGAGAGCATTCCCTGTTGGAATTTCACCCAGCCTAAGGTATCCCAATACGCACCAACGAGCGAAGCTAAGCGCATGTCCCCACTTGAAACGTGATCAAGCGAAATATCCTTCGTTTTCCCGACGGCGTATTCGGTGGCGGATGTTGCATATTTCTCGGCCTGGTCCAACTGCAAGTTATCGAGCGCCATCTGGTATGCCACCGAGTTTTTCCGCTCCGCGGTTGGCTCAAGCTCTACCGATCGATCGAAAGCCTCTGCTGCCTTTTCCGGTCGGCCAGTCTTCGCATAAGCAAGCCCCAGGTTGAACTGCACCGCGGCGCTGGTCGGCATGAGAGTGGCCGCGGTCTGCAACTCTGGGATTGCCTTTTCGGGTTGGCCGCTCAACACATACACACGGCCCAGGTTCAAATGCACCAGACTGTTATTGGATTTGGTCTCGATTTCCTTCTGATATTCGGAAATGGCCTCGTCATATTTCTTCTGGGCCATAAGGACATTTCCCAGATTGTAGTGGGCCCACCTAGCTGCCGGATCTAGAGCCAGGGCCTTCCGGAGCGCTGCCTCCTCCTTCTGCTGTTGCCCGAGCTTGCCATAGTCATATCCCAAGGCGTTCCACGCCTCCATGTAGTTTGGATCGAGTGCGACCACTTGTTCATACAATTGGGCGCTTGTCTCGTACTTTCCATCCTGTTCCGCTCGCTTCGCCGCCTCGTAGAGTGATTGGGCAGGGCTGCTGCCGGCTGCGGAGGCCTTCGCGGCAGAGGGAGAGGCGACAACTTGAACCCCGGAAGCGGGGCTACTACTGACTCCGATATAGCGCCGCGAGGTCTCGTCAATGCTCGTTGCCAGGCTGTTGAATTCCGAACGTTTGGCTCCTGGAATTTCGTGAACGACGCTCTTGAAATGGAATATACCGCGGAGAGCATCATTTTCCAGGGAATAGTTTGCGGTGAATTCGGCGAACTCAGTGTCCTGCTCCACATTTTTGGGAACTATCGGCTTGAAACCCTGCGGAAATTTCATGCTGACGTCATAAATGATGTCGTTGGGCGCACCCAAGGGCAGGGGATCCTTGGAGAGTTTCTGTTCTTCATTGAGAGCGGTAATGAAGAAACGGGGAGTGGGAAGAATGACACGATGTTCCTTCCAATCCGGATAGTCAGTGCGGTGGTACGAAAAATCAAGCCAGAATGGCTTGCGAGTATCGTCCGGCTGTGCAACGGAGACCTCACTAACGCTTCCACCTAAATTCATGCCCGTTGCTAGCTTCTGTGTCAGCTCTTGCCAGCGGTTTTGCGGAGTCGAATGATAAACCAAACGAAGGACGATCTCCCCGTCCCCACGCTCCTCGAGGTGTACTTTAGCGTCGAGCGCCCCTTGCGAATCGATAGAAGAGTCAATACGAACCCGCTCTACAGACGGGAAAGGTAAGTCCGGCGATGTGCTTACAAGAAGAGAGGGTGCGGAACCCGGAATAACCAAAACCTTTCGGTCACGCAGGTTGCGCATCAGCACGCCGTAGGGGGCGACTTCCGGGGTAGAGTCGAGAAAAAGAAAAGAATCGCCCCGGGGAATGGCCGTAATGACGTGATTGAAAAGACTCATCGTCGGGAAGGAAGGATCCACCCGGTACTGGGAGCTGACCAGGACGGGGTAAGCCGTAATTCCTACTGCCTGCAGGAGAGCTGCGAAAAGAGTGTGCTTGTCCTTGCAATCGCCGTAACGGTTTACAAAAACCTCGGATGCCGCGCGCGGCGTATACCGGCCATGGCCAAGGTCAATGCCAATGTAGCGGAATCGCGTTGAGACAAAATTGTAAATGGCGCGAAGTTTTTCGTCCTCCGAGCTCTTTCCTTCTATTAGCTTTTTGGCTTTGCTTTGAATTTCCGGAGTTACTGTCACTTTTGGCTGCTCAAGCGATCCAAACCAGTTCCCAATCTCCTTCCAGGAGAGAAACGAAGAGATTTGAATGTCCGGTGGAGCTGTGCCATGAAAATTCTTCTCCCATTCCGGGATCTTGGATTCCTCGAATTTCTTCAGATTGGCAGACTCAAAGCTGTATAAGCGCCGGCCATTTTCCTCCTGGATTAGCGGTTGTGGCCCCGACGTCCGAAATTTCACGTCCACCTTTGCCGGAACGTCCACCTGAAGCGTTTCCCGGAGGCAGATGCCAAAATGATAATACGAGTGGTCATACCAGAAGTGACCTGGCGCCATGGGTTCATGAATGATCCAGCGCAAATGCGCTTCCAGAACATCACCCACTGCGAGCGATTTGACGGCTATGTGCTTCTCACGCTCGTCCGTGTACATCGGAGCTTGGCTGCTAATGGCCGTGTCGAGTTCTTGAATGTCGGAAGGCGGTGTTTCGATGACTGTTCCGTCGGGCTTACGGACGTGAACAAAAAGGACTTCCAGAGACTCGAAACTCGATGCGAAGGGATAAGTAATAAGTCCGAATTCGCGGACCGCGGACTCCGATTGGACGCGGACCCTCAAGGTAACATCACGCTGCCCCTTGCCATCCGCCTCGAACCTGACCTTTCGCTCTATCTCTTCAAACACGTACGGCTCTTTGGAATAGGCACCGTCAGACTGCGCATTCAAGTTCGTTGAAACAGTGGAATTGGGATGATCCTGGGCTTTGCCACAGGGCAACATGCAAAAAAGAAAGAGAGTGGAAACCAGGCGGAAGGTGCGCATTTTGGACGTATCCAAGTATATACCAACAAAGGGGGTTACCAACGATAGAATCCAGAACACGAGGCTGCCTCCTGGTTAGTCGGCAAACCGGACAAGTTCGTTCCAGTACCCACATGGACGGTTAGGGCGTTTGCCAGGCGCTGAGAACAAATTTAGGACGATTTCTTAACCCATCCCTGAATTTTCAGCCCGAGTCCGCTCGCGGAAAAGTGCTCGCAAAAGGCAGACGTGAGGGATAGCTCAAAACACTTATCTCCCTTTTCGGTTTGTGGAAATATCGCGTGGTTAAAGACTATTTCTCCGCTTCCTTTTTCAGCGAGAAATTTCTTCCAGAACGTTTTGTTTTTGCGAAGGAACCTAACAACCTTTGGCAGAGCAAGCCGAAATTTCGCAGGAGAATTTCCATTCTGTAAGACCACTTTCAAATATGTCTGTCGAGCACGCTGGTTGCTGCCCGTAAGCTGAGGTTTCACGGAGAGAGCTTTGGCAATGCTCCTCGCACTGCGCGAAGGGTGGCTGAGAATCAGGTCGATGGTGAATGAATCCCGAAGCATTTATCACGCTCACCTTATCATGCTTTGGCTTAGTGCCTGCTCAGTCGGCTAACAGTCCATGTGGGTACTCTGAGCCACTTCTCCGGTTAGCGCGTTAATCAGGACCTAGTTGCAAGTTACGGTAGTTGTGGAGACTCGGATTCTTTTGGGAGAAGTTCGACTCGGAGGAGTTTCAAACCCTTCCCGTCAATCATTTCGTAATCGTAGAAGCCACAGTCCACTTCATTCGGGCAAGCATTGATTTTCAGGAGACGGCTATCAGGGTGGAACTCCATTCTTGGTGTCGCATCGTCGCCGCCGTGTTCTTGGACCCAATCAAAAGGAAGGCCCGCAACTCCAAGACCGCCGTACACTTTGCCGCTTATCGAATCCACGATCACAAATACATTACATTCCGTTCCGCACCCCCAACGAGGAATCGTATAATGGCCTGCAAACTCAACGTCGGAATTTGCTCCGCGACGGATTCTTGTGCGGAACATGCGGAATTCTTTTGTCATGATGGGCTTTGCGGGCTTCCCATAGTAGATTTTCCTGACCCGGTATTCGCGAAACCTAGGTCGTGGGGGACCCTCGTGCAGGTCCAGTTTGCCACGCTCTCGTTGCCCGTCCTCGATAAAGTGCCTGTCCTGGTAACGATAGTGCACGCGAATATATCCTTCCGAGCAGCAGTCACCCATGCTGTCACGCAATGGGCTCCCGTTGACATCGCAGACGTGGAAGGTGATGGGCACGAGGATGTGATTCTGGAGGGCGATGCTTATGAGAACCATTGGCTCGAAGTTGTTAGCGTGCATGATGGGGTTATTCAGACCATCTTTTCTGGCCTGGGCTATTATCTCTAGGGGCTGACTTCTGACCCGAAGCTCATTTCAGCAAAGACTTCCTTCTTGACTACTCCATGAGCCAAAGAGAAATCAAATTTAGGGCATGGGACAAGATTGAACAAATCATGTATGCCCCGACCGATCTGTTTCTCTGCTCCGACGGAAAGACGTGGGCTATCGACAATGACGGCCGCTACGGCAAGAGCCACCATCAAAACAGCGAAGATGTAGCTTTAATGCAATTCACGGGACTCTGCGACAAAAATGGAGAAGAGATTTATGAAGGCGACATCGTAGCTGGGTATTCCCACGATGGCAGCCGTGTTCTTCGCGCTCCGGTAATTTGGGCGCACGCTGGCTGGTACGTTGGTTATCTCCCGGACAACATTACGTCTCTTGCCGCTGTTGGCAAGCCGCAGGTTCTCGGCAACACCTATGAAAACCCGGAAATTGAATTACTCAAATGATTCCCAGGTGGCCAACTCCCGATTAGTCGGGTGGTCTCAATGGGTCGACGCAACACTTTCTTGGAGTTTACTCGCAGGAGTCTGAAAGCCTAAAGTTTGTCGTGGGCGTTGATTTAAGCGCAGTGCTACTTTGTCCAGATCCAACTGGGAATAGTCGGTTAGGTCTGTGTTCTTCGGGAAGTATTGTCGTAAGAGCCCGTTTGTGTTTTCGTTCGAGCCGCGTTGCCAGGGACTCTGCGGATCACAGAAGTAGACTTTCACATCCGTGGCCACCGTAAAGTCCTTGTGTTTGGCCATCTCCAGTCCTTGGTCCCAGGTCAGCGAGCGCCGCAGGGTAGCGGGAAGTTTACGAACGTGTTTACTCAATGCCCCCACAACCTCCGCCGTATCTCTGCTAGCCACCTTGACCAGCATGACAAAGCGCGAATGGCGTTCCACCAAGGTCGCGATGTGACTGTTGCCTGAGCCGCGCAGGAGATCGCCCTCCCAGTGACCCGGAATGGCGCGGTCCTCCACTTCAGCAGGCCTTTCGCGGATCGAGATGGCCTCAGGGATTTGACCGCGCCCGTCTTTGAAGATGCGAGAGTGCTGCGACCGGCGTATGCGGCGCTTGGATCGCAAGTGTTCCAGCAGCTCCTTTTTCAGCGCTCCACGGGCTTGAATGAACAGGCTTCGGTAAATAGTTTCGTGGGACACACGCTTGCTCTCATCATCGGGATACCGGGTTTTCAGCCAGCCGGAAATCTGCTTCGGCGACCAGTCCAGAATCAGTTTACTCGCAACGATGTCCCGCAACTTCGGGTTGATGGAAAGCAGGCAGCGCTTGGGCCGCAAGGCCGACTGCCAAGCTTCGCCGTCCGCTTGACTGGCTCGATACGCGGGACAGCCACCATGACGTGCGACCTCCCGGCTCACGGTCGATACGGCTCGCTCTAAACATTTGGCGATCTCACGAATCGACGAACCGGAAGACAACCCGCGAGAGATTTCCTCGCGCTCACGCAGCGTGAGCGCGAGGAGCGAGCGTCGCCGGACGGCCGGAGCAATCCCACCGTAACGCGACACCAGGCAACGAATGGACGAATGCTCCTTGCCAAAAGCGCGCCCGATCTCATGCAGGGTCTGCCCTGCCTTCCAACGACGCCACACATCGAGTTTCTGCTCCGCCGAAAACCCAAACCGTCTCCCTTGTTTCATAAACACCACCTTTAAAAACAGCTTTATACCAGATGGTGTTGCATCGACCGTCTGAACCGGCACGACTAACCAGGAGCTGACCCAGTTTTCATCACTTTTTGCGAATGTCATCGTCTAGCTTCACTGGAGATAGTTCCAGCAGATAGCTGCATATCTGCTTGTAATCACCCTCTTTCGGAGTCCAGCGGTCCACGACGTGGTAATTCCAATCTTTGGCGCCTTCCAATATCCACTGGGTGCCGTCCATACCGTAGCGATTCTTGTCATTTGTTTCGACTGTTTTCATTGACCAAAAATTGGCTTGCTGCTCAAGCATGAGGAAGTGCTGCATCTGTTCCTTGCTAACAGGAACCGAATCCTTGCTGAAGCTAACGTTGGGCTTGTCTGAATGGAGAATTACCAATCTCCCGTAAAGGACCCCCGTTCCATCTGCGTGCACTGCAAGTCGAACAGATAGAGCGCGGCTTTGCCAAACCAGCAGGAATCGGTACGTTGTAATGTCGCTGCTCTTGGCGGCTCCAAATAGAGATGGTTCATCCATAGCAGCCAAATACGACGAATACCAACGTTCCTTGTATGCGCTAAGTTTCGGGTTTTCCTCAAAAGCACCAACTGGAAAGTATTGTTGACCAGACTCAGGCGACGCAGCCTTGCGCGAAGCAGACTCCGATTGAGAGCTTGCCGGAATACAGAAAACGAAAAAAGCAATGGCGAGTGTGAGAATTGTATGGCGCATCGGAGTCTTCGACCCACTGTCTAAATCCACTTGCTAAACGGCATTCTATAGCAAACAGTCAAAAGGAGTGTGTCCAGTCAGTGCCTGGTTAACGCGGTTACCGGAGAAGTGGAGGCTAGCACTATGGTTCCTGTAATCCGACCTGCTAGGGACTGAATAGGTTTCATTCACAGGACGGCCTGCGACATGTTTAACGGTCAGGTCATGGGGTGTCGCAGGCCGGAGGAGAGTTGAAGGATCACTGGGCGCATTTCCAATTTATTTTTCTGTGGAGGTTGTGTCTGTCCAAAATTGGACAGGTCCCGATTAACGTGGTTACCGGAGAAGTCCGTTACAGCACGAGAACACGAAACCAATTCTCTAGACTGCGTGTTTTGGTTTCTCACCGAGCCAGGTCACAACGGCTTCCCGTCCTGCAATGTGGATAAATGCGTTCCAATCGTGAACAAAGAACCGATAACACCACGTCCCATGGGGGAGTTTTGCGGCTAGGCCCGGAAGGGATGGCAGATTATCCGGCTTCGCAGGGTCACCACTCACACAATTTGGTTTTCCATCGGGAAGGAAGGGATAAGTCGGAGAGGGCGGGTCAACGGAGAAACAACACAGGCCGTTCACAACCAACGTAGCCTCTTGGTATGCCTGGCGTTCCGGTTCTGGGTCGTCGGGCCAACCAACCAATAAATTCATTCGGAATTTCGCAATTGCCGCTACATAGTCCAGTTGAAATGAAAATATCTCTGCGTCATGGAATCCATTCGGCAGCGCCTCATCAAGCTCATTCAGAGTCAAAGGTTTTCTCCGCGGCTCATAAAGCCAAGTCTCTGCAAGACTGGCATGAACGTCAACTCCTGATTAAATCGGTAAGGTTAAGTACTAGCCGGAACTCTTCCGGTTTGGCGACTTCCCGGAGTTGACCCGAAATCGACAGGTCGGCCAGAGAGGAACGCGGCCCCCATGAGTCTTTTTCGTTGGTCTCCCCGTATAGCTCAGTATCCAAGCCAGTGGCGGAAGCGGGGAGGAAGCAATGACGATCAACGATTTGCCCGCGATCATGGGAACAGTTCTGATTGTTGCCGGGCTCGCTTTGGTAGGCATTTACACACGGTTCCGTACCGAGGGCAGCGAAAAGAGCGTTCAGGCCGGGGCTCTTCTGATTGTGGTCGGCGCGGTCCTCTTGGGGCTGTCGCTATTCGTACCCCAGGCAAAATAGGACTCAGGTCCGCACCCATTCAAATTAGGACACTACGTAGCTTCTGGCGGGCATTGTCATCCCCACCGAAATCCTTCTTGTTTGCAAAAAGGTATTCGAGACCTGCAATTTCGTGGGCATGGCACGCCTCACGTTGGCGCGCAAGATTGCCGCGATCACTTTGCTGGTTTGGAAGAAAGGAGCGCGTTTCAACGCCGAATATCTGAAGGTGCAAGCAGCTTGAGCGTTGGGTAGAGAACCTTTTTCCTCACAGGATTCATTCCCGGTGATGGCTTTCGGCTCTTCCGACGCTCTGGTTCGAGGGTGAGTATCCATAACGGCGTTACGGCGGAGAGTGTGCTTCGAGCACCGCCAGTCTCTTGATTAACTATATGCCCCCTCGGACAACCAGAAAAAGCTATAGGCCACGAGTCTCAGATAGAACCATGGTTGGCACTTTGCCACCACCCTGCTTGCTCGCGTCAGAAACTCAAAGCGTCGTCGCACCAGAAACAATGAAGATCCACAGAGGAAAAAACCTCAGAACCTCTCTACCTCACGTGGGCTGGAAGCCAAGACGAAATCTCACACGGCTTCCGGCGCTCGGAGAAGTATTTGTCTTGACATCCCCTTCTATAGAACGCGGTTACCGTCCATGTGGGTACTAGTCTCCACTTCTCCGGTTTGCCGACTTACCAGGAGTTAGACGAACGCCTGGCAGAATCTAATTGGAACATGCGCCAGGATGGCCACGAACGTAGCGGCCCAGGTCAGCCTCACGATACTGCGACAATAAATATGCTTTTGTGCCTACGTAGAACTGCTCGAATTGAACTGAGCACGCGTTGCCTTCCGTGAGCTTACCAGTGCGTGGGAAGAACACACCAACATCTCTGTCATTTGCTAAATTCTCAAGCGTTTTATGAATCGTGGTCGGCCAAAAGTTTCGGATCTGTTCCAGCGAACCATTCTGTTTCTCGTAGTAATACTCCGTGCGCGTCCAACGAGGAATCAATGGCGTTTGGGTTAGCAAAATTCCACTCGGTGGAATTCGGTATGTGATTCGCCACCTGGTTTTGTTCAACGGCTGGCCATCCCTAGCGCCATACACTACGTAGACATCACCTTCGTAGCCATCTGGAATCAGGAATCGCTCCGTAGTAGTCCTAAACAAAATCGTTGCTAAGGTCAAAATAATAAGCGAGTCAAATGCAAGGGCGCAGCCGTTAACGACGACACTTACCCAGCGTGACTTGCGTGGCACAACCGTCTTCGCCAACACCAGCCCCAAAAACGACAGCAATAGGCTTATGGGCACTAGGATCAAGAGTGGCTCAACAGAAATCCCAGGCGCGATCACCGCTAGTGCAAGCCATATGCTGAAGCTGACCACAATCAATAGGCTTGTAACTGCGATGTTGGCAATCGTGATTGTCCAAAGCCATTTTGACCGTGCTTCCATTTTTGCCTCAGCCCCGCCGCAATTGGCGCGGTTATGACGAGTCCCAGTCTGCGTTCCGACTCTTCCCAAAGTTACGAGAACCGAGATCGCTGCGGCCCGGAGCTCTCGCGAACTCAGCATACCCCAACAGAAACGGTGCCTGTAATTTTGAAACGGGCAGTGGCTTCAAACCAAACATACATGACAGGCTGAAGTCACTGACTTCAGCAAGGGCCTGATTAACGCGGTTACCGTCCATGTGGGTACTAGCTTCCACTTCTCCGGTAAGCCGACTAACCAGGAGTTGACAAGTCGGCCTCCATCGTCGCAAATCGAAAATCAGAAGGCGGGCTGCGTGCGATTATTGACGCATGGACCCGATAGTGATCGCACGACTGGAAATTCTGTTGTTAATGGTATTCCAGTGGATTATTGCCTATGTCTACGGCCCTTTTCTGCTCAGGGAACCGCAGGACAGAGCAAAGTCAATTCTTCGTGCCTGCGCGGGTTTGGCGGTGCCAAGCATTCTCTGGCTTCAAGCGCATATCTACTCAACGAACTTTTCGCCCCGGTATCAATCCAGTAGGACTTTCATCACGTCCGTGCTCGCCTTGCAGTACGCAGTGGGGCTGATTCTCTTGATTCGGGCTGCGTTCAAAGCGCGGCGAACAGAAGTTCAGTAAAATTTCGCGCCACTGAGTTCCCAACTCCTGATTAACGCGCTAACCGGAAAAGTGGCTCCCAGTACTTGAGATGCCATAGAATCACCCTTGGAGAGTTGGCATGTTAGTTCGCAACTATCAGACCGGCAGGAGGCTGTGCTCTTGGCGCGGGCCTCGTCGGTTCGAGGCTGTGGTTCTTGGCCAGTCTTTGCCCTGCGATCATCGCTGCGTTAGTCCTGCTCAATCCCTGATTTTTCTCAAGTCCCGATAAACGCGCTAACCGGAGAAGTGGGTACTGAACCTTCGCTATCTACTTTGCGTTCGGACTAGTGCCGAAATATGTAAAAAATCCTGCAATCAACAACGCGATACCGCAGACCAAAGCGAACCGCATTAAGTAAACTGGCCACGCTGCCCAACCGTTCTCTTCGCGCACTTTGTGGTAGCGACTGTAGTCAAATGCCCCACCTTGAAGAAGCGCCCATCTTTGCCCGATGCGGAACATCCGAAGCCGGAACATTGAATCTAGCACTGCACCCACACCGAGAAGCAGAGCACCTAAAACGAGCATGACCATCCGTCGCACTCCCTTATTTTCGCAGCAGTTAAAGCATGAACGAATGTAGCCAACACTGCCGGGCCGAGTTGAAGTGTTGGTTAGGTCCTGATTAACGCGGTTACCGGAGAAGTGGGTACTGGGTCGAACATGTCCGGTTAGGCGGGTGGTCTCAATGGGTCGACGCAACACTTGCTTGAAGTTTACTCGCAGGAGTCTGAAAACCTAAAGTCTCTCGTGGGCGTTGATTTAAGCGCAGTGCTACTTTGTCCAGATCCGACTGGGAATAG
>Ga0210385_10000071_pt1 | contig 117920 bp, 114 predicted proteins | sample IncBWH26OmetaG_FD_160107 | JGI IMG/M metagenome (GOLD analysis project Ga0210385, IMG submission 160107) | Forest soil microbial communities from Barre Woods Harvard Forest LTER site, Petersham, Massachusetts, United States - Inc-BW-H-26-O ...
GAGTACGGATTGGAATACATCGATCCGGACCCGATGTTTCACGTGCCGTTTCCCGATGGGACTTACATCACGCAGTGGCGCGATGTAGATCGCACGTGCGCGGAATTCGCCAAATTTTCCAAAAAAGACGCGGCCGCTTATCGAAAAATGCTGGCGGACCTGGACGCGATTCGCCCGCTGCTCGCCGCCGGATCGTTTACACCGATTGGTTTCGGGAAGCCTTTGAACGATCAACTGGCGCAGGTGCCACACGGGAAATTGTGGCAGCGGCGGCTGGCGATGTCGGCGTGGGACGTGATTCACGACACATTTGAAGACGACCACTGCCGGACATTCATGTTGTACATGTCGCACCTGGCGGCGGAACCGCCGGATGCGCCGGTGACAGGGCGGCTGGCGTACGGGGCGCCGCGGCAACAGCATAGCGGACGGCCATTGCCGAAAGGCGGATCGGGAGCGCTGACGGAAGCGCTGGGGCGCTTCATCGAGGCGCACGGCGGCACGATCCTGGTGAACAAGTGGGTGAAGAGCCTGATCGTGGAGAACGGAAAATGCACGGGCGTGGAGTGCAGCGACGGCAGCGCGTATCGCGCGTCGAAGGCCGTGGTTTCGACGATTCACATCAAGCACCTGGTGGACATGGCGCCGAAGGAAATGTGGGGCGAGGATTTTCTTTACGGCGTGGAGACGTGGCAAGCGGAAAATGCCATGTTCGTGACGCATTACGCGACCAGCGAGCCTCCGATTTACAAGGTGGATGGAGGGACGCTTTCGCCGGTGGAATCGGGAGTGCTGGCGTCACCCTATCGGGCGCTGCGTTTTGGATTTGACGATACGCGCGGCGTGGTGAATCTGGACGAGCCGCCGCTGCAGGTGATTTGCTGCAGCGTTGCGGACCCGACGCGCGCGCCGGCGGGAAAGCACACGCTGAAAGTGCTGGGGTGGCAGCCCTACATGCTTAAGGAAGGGCCGGAGCACTGGGACAAAATCAAGAATGACGTGAGCGATGCAAACCTGAAGTATTTGCGGCGGTTTGCGCCGAATTTGACGGACGATAAAATTCTGGCGCGGTTTGTAGAAAGCCCGCTGGACCTGGAGCGGATGAACCCGCACTTCTGGCACGGCAGCGCGCACGCGGGGGCGCAGAACGCGGCGCAGACGGGGCCTTTGCGGCCGATGGCGGGCTGGGCGCAACATCGCATGCCGATCGCAGGCTTATATCAAACGGGCGCGACGACGCATCCAGGGGGATCAGTTACGGGTGGCCCGGGAAGGAATGCGGCGACGGTGATGTTGAAAGATTTCGGGACTTCGATTGAAGAAGTGGTGGGCAAGAAAGCCTGACCGGCTGGAGCGTTGGCGCTTTTATTTTTGGTGCGAGGAGAAGCAATGATGCGGAACGCGGTTGGCAGGACCTCGAGAATTGCCGTTGGAGCGCTGACTCTCGTGCTTTGCCTGGCCGGAATGGCGAGCGGCCAGAAGACGGCGAAGAAAATGGTGCCGGATAATCCGAGTCCGCACCCGGCGCCGGAGCAGCCGATTGCCTACAGCCACAAGCAACATCTGGCGTTCAGCCTGACGTGCGCGCGTTGCCATACGAATCCGGAACCGGGCAAGCTGATGACTTTCCCGGAGACAGCCACCTGCATGCAGTGCCACGCGACGATTGCGACGGATAAGCCCGCGATCCAAAAGCTGGCGTCGTATGCGAGTTCGAAGGAACCGATCCCGTGGGTGCGCGTTTACAAAGTGTTGCCGGGAATTGCATGGAGCCATCGCCCGCACCTCGCCGCGGGAGTAAAATGTGAGACGTGTCACGGCGCGGTGGCGGAGATGGCCGCCATGTCCGAAGTGACCAGCGTGACGACCATGTACAGCTGCCTGAACTGCCACGAAATGAATCACGCGAAATCTTCCTGCGACACGTGCCACAAGCATTGATTTTGCCGCGAGGAGATTCGAAGGGGACCTGGTATGGCAACCAGCTTGGAACTGGAAATCAATGGCAGGAAATATTCGGTCAATTATCCGCCGGATACGCCGCTGCTTTACGTATTGCGGGATGAACTGGGGCTGACCGGCACGAAATACGGCTGCGGCGAAGGCATGTGCGGCGCCTGCACGGTTTTGCTTGCGGGAACGGCGCGAAGGTCATGCCAGATTCCCGTGAGCGCGGCGATTTCGAAACCGATCACCACGATTGAGGGCCTGGAGAAGAATGGCGCGCTGCATCCGGTGCAGCAGGCGTTTCTTGATGCCGGGGCGTTTCAGTGCGCTTATTGCACCTCCGGCATGATCATGAGCAGCGTTTCCCTGCTGCAATCGAATGCGCATCCGAGCGCGGAGCAAATCGTGCAATCGCTGCAAGGGAATATCTGCCGCTGCGGGACGCATCCGCGCATTCTCGAGGCGGTGCAACGGGCGGCGGAGAAGATGCAGGGGGCCTCGAAATGAACAGGACCGAGGAAAGCTTCCTGCTGGAGCCGGAGCGTTACGAATTCCGGGCGATGCCGATGCACCAGTTCGCACTGGGACGGCGCGACTTCTTCAAGATCTTTGGCGCGGGATTGGCCGTGTTTGCGGTGGCCAAGAATGTTTCCGCTATGCAGGAAACGGCGCCCGGCCCGCACGGATTCCACCCGGAAGAACTGGCGAAAGAAATTGGCGCGTGGCTGCACATCGGAGAAGACGGGACGGTGACGGGTTTTGCGGGGAAGGCGGAGATTGGGCAGAACGTGCGCACGTCGCTGGCGCAAACGATTGCGGATGAACTCGGCGTGGCGTTTGCGAGCGTACGGATGGTGCTGGCAGACACAGCGCTGACTCCGTTTGACGCGGGAACGTTTGGAAGCCGGACGACGCCGACGATGACGCCGCAACTTCGGAAGGTGGCGGCGGCGGCGCGCGACCTGCTGGTGGAGAAGGCTGCGAAACAGTGGAATGTGGCTGCCGAAAAGCTGGTGGCGGGCGACGGGAAAGTATCGGATCCGGCGTCTGGGAAATCTCTTCGCTATGCGGAGCTTGCGCGGGAAGACTTCGGAGGGCAAAAGCCACCGGCGGAAGACCCGGTCAAACCGGCTGCACAGTGGACCATCGCCGGCAAGCCGGTAGCCAAGGTGGATGCGCGCGAATTTGTTACCGGCGGGCATCATTACACCACCGACCTGCGGCCGGAAGGAATGCTGTACGGCAAGATTCTGCGGCCGCCGTCGTTTGGCGCGACCTTGATTGCCTACGATGATTCGGCGGCGAAAGCGTTGAAGGATGTGGTGCTGGTGCGCGACGGGGATTTTGTGGGGGCGGCTGCTCCCACGGTTGCCGCGGTGGAAGCTGCACTTGCGTTGCTCGACGTGAAGTGGAACGAAGTGCCGCAGATTTCCGACCAGGAGATTTATTCGTATCTGAAGAAAAATGCGCAGCCTTCGAAGGAGGCGCGCTTCCGGCAAGCGAAGGGTTCCGTGGAGGAAGGGCTGACAGCCGCCGCGCATAAGCTGGACGCGAGCTATACGGTGGCGTATATCGCGCATGCTCCGTTGGAACCGCGAGCGGCTGTGGCGCAGTGGACCGACGGCAAGCTGACGGTTTGGATGGGAACACAGCGGCCGTTTGCGGTTCGCGACGACCTGGCGGACATATTCCACGTTCCAGAAAAAAATGTGCGCGTGATCGTGCCGGACACGGGCTCCGCATACGGTGGGAAGCACACCAGCGATGCGGGGCTGGAAGCGGCGCGACTGGCGCGCGCGGCCGGCGGGCGTCCTGTGAAACTAGTCTGGACGCGCGAAGAGGAATTCACCTGGGCATATTTCCGGCCGGCCGGGGTGATCGACGTAAACAGCGGAATCGCCGCGGATGGAAAGCTGACCGCGTGGGAGGTCCACAACTATCATTCCGGGATGTCGGGAATTGAAACGCCGTATGCGGTGACAAATCAAATTACCGAATACCACCAGGTGCCACTGGTGCTGCGGAGCGGTTCTTATCGAGGACTGGCGGCAACCGCGAATCATTTCGCGCGAGAGACGCATATGGATTCGCTGGCAAATGCGTCCTCGATGGACCCGCTGGAATTTCGATTGAAGAATCTTGCCGATCCGCGAATGCGTGCGGTGCTGGAGACCGGAGCGAAAGCGTTCGGCTGGCCGCGGCAGAAAAATGCGGACGGCCAGGGATTCGGCGTGGCCGCGGGATACGAAAAGGGCAGTTATGTGGCGACGTTCGCGGAGATATTCGTCGATCGCAAGAAAAATAGCGTGGCGCTGAAAAAACTGGTGGAAGTGTTCGAGTGCGGGGCGATCGTCAATCCGGACGGGCTTCGCCACCAGGTGGTGGGGGCGATGATTCAGGGACTGGGCGGCGCGCTTTTCGAGTCCATTCAATTCGAGAAGGGGCGCATTTCGAACGCGCATTTTTCGAGCTATCGCGTGCCGCGTTTTAAGGATGTGCCGGAAATCGAAGCGATTCTGCTGGACCGGAAGGACATCCCCTCCGCGGGCGCCGGGGAAACGCCAATCATGGCCATCGCGCCAGCGATCGGCAATGCTTTTTATGACGCTACGAAGGTCCGTCTGACGAAGTTGCCGCTGCAGCCTGAACTTCATTTGCTCGGCTGAGCCTCGCCAAGACATCCCCCAAAGAAACCGCAAAATGCGCATTGTGACGCGCGTCACCGCAGCCCAATTCATTTCGGCGTATTTCTTTACCGAGGTGAATTATGCTTCCTTTTAACGCCAGTTCCTTGCCGAAACTCCGCCTGCTTGGGAGTTTGCTCGTGGCCAGCGCCCTTTTGGCCATAGGCACGGCGAGCCCCGCTGCGGCGCAAGACAAAGTCATTAAGAAGGCCCCCGTTCAGCAATCCGATCCGACTTCGGGTAAGGCGATGTACACAAGTTATTGTGCCGCTTGTCATGGCCCCGCAGGAAAAGGGGACGGCCCGGCAGCGAGCGAACTAAAAGTGGCGCCGGTGGACCTGACGCAGCTTGCGAAGAACAATGGTGGCAAGTTCCCGGCTGACCATATACACGCGGTTCTGGATTTTGGGGCCAAGGCGCCGGCTCACGGAACGAACGAGATGCCGGTGTGGGGCACGTTGTTCCGCGCGCTGGACCAGAACGACCAGGTGAAGGTGAACCTGCGAATATCGAATCTGGTCGAGTATGTGAAGACGCTGCAAGCCAATTAGGGCAGCTGGGTGGACCGCTGCCGGACCGTACATCAAATAAAAGCAGGACCGCGTCTGCGTGCAGCTAACGCCGACGCGGTATTTTGTCGTGAGAGGTCAGCGGATATCCTGGCTGGGACCACGCCGGCCGCCACACTCCATCGCGTCAGTCAAACCTGGGCGCTAAAATTTCTGCACCCGATTCCCGCATAAACGAGTCAAACCAATGGGTCAGATCACAAATGCATTCCTTTGTGCTCATTGGTGGCCCGGGTCGCTACAGACGGGCTGACTATCTGTCGAAACGTCACGTTACCTCCCTGAAGTCGCGCGGCAGCCGTGTCCACGGAGCAGGGGAAGCAACCATTGCCATGAAATGACCTGAAATATTCAAGAGGTGTCAGATGAAAGGATTTCCCACGGCCCTCCGCTCAAGATTATTGATCGTTCGACTTTTACTTTTTGGGGGCCTGGTGTTTTCCGCCTGTCTGCCTTTGGCAGCACAGCAGACGGATATAAATAAGTACACCCTTTATACCGGATTCGATACCTTGAGCAGCCCCGCGCGCAGCCTAACGGAGTATGGGTTCGACGTCGATTTCGGTGTGACTGTGAAGCCGTGGATGGGCCTGGGCGGAGATTTCGGGGCCTTCGGGAACAGCATCATCAACGGCTCGGGGACGATCAACGGAAGCGAGACCGTGTTCGCGCCCGTCTTCAACAAGCTTAATGGCATGGGCGTGCCAGGAGTGCCACCCGCGAACGCGGTGAACGTGCCCTTTAAATCGACAACCTATATTTTTGCCGTCGGCCCGCAGTTTTACTGGCGCAAATGGAAATCGGTCACTTTTCTCGGGCGGCCGGGCTTTGGCGGGATTCACGAAACGGCTGACCTTACATTTCCACCGGGATTGGGAACACTGCTGCCGGCCTTGGGGCTTTCGGTCCCAAACCCGCACCAGACCGACCTGACGTGGTTCATCGGTTTGGGCGGGGGAGCGGACTTCAACGTGTCTCGGCGTGTGGGCGTTCGGGTTACGGTGGACTGGGTGAATACGCACCTGTTCAACAACTTGCTGACGAACCGACAAAACTACGTGCGCTTCACGGTGGGTCCGACGTGGCGTTGGGGACAGTTGAAGTAGCTAAGTGAGGAACTAAACGCAGTAAGCCGCCATCGCCCCGCCCGCTCCGACACGTAAATGTCCTCTTGCGAGCCTTTGCTGGCGAGGCCAGCTGGAAATAGCCTTTCCCACGCAGTCCAAGCAACCAGATGAGGCTTACACACTTAATGCAGAGAAAGAAAGTTGGTGGACGTGACCGGGATCGAACCGGCGACCCCCTGCTTGCAAAGCACGCAACTCGACTCCAACAACTCCTACCATCACTTCTAACTACTAACGTTTCCAACAAATCGGGGAATCTGCTTTTCGCTCAAAAGTAACCCGAACGGAATGAAAACGTTGGATTCTTGCGCAGTTGGTGCACAGTCGAAGTTACGTTTGAAGCTTGCGAAGTGTCTGTTCTACCGCTGAACTACGCCCGCTTGTTGTCTCTGGTTGTGCTCAGGAATTAATTTTCCGTGCAGCGGTTTGAGTGATTCTACAGCTTGGTCCCGGCGAGTCTGCAGGACTGCTTAGCGTGTCCGCCCTCCAGAAGCGACCTCAGAAGGCACCATTCGGTTCCCTGCCGAATGGTCTGCAACAAGTCGGCGCAACCGGCCAGCCTAGCATCGCAGAAGATGAGCTTTTGCCTGGGGGCTTAGGGGTCGAGTCGATCCAGAAGCAAATTCTCATACGTTTTCGACTCGTGAAAGAAGCGGTGTTTCTCCATCAGGGCAAATAAAAGACCCTTCGCATGGTGCCCCTATCGAGTGTCCCTGGCTAGGACGCTCACGCACACTTTTGTCGCATCGCTTGACACTCGCCGAGCGCGGCAAGAGTTCGAATTCATAGCTAGCGGCGCATTAAGTGCTTCGACCGATTTGCATTCCCCCTTGATTCAATGACTTGCAATTCGAAATCTTCGGGTCGTGAATCTGCTTTCTTCGTGGCAGTGCGGTTGCACTCTCATCATGCCGGAAGCTGAGGTCGGGCTGGCAAGCAAGAGTGCTGCTTGGTGCTGGAAATCCAAATCACGGGGGATCGCATTGCGCTCGATTAGTGAGACACGACAGAAGAGTTTAGAACGGGTTTCGCGTTCGTGGACGATGCGGCGCGATGTGAGGTTGGCAGATCGCGATGCAGTGAAGCTTTTAAGAGATTGCGAGGTGCGTGGGATGAAGCTGTAGAACTGTCCGGAGTACGTCCGCGAGTGGATGGAAAGGGAAAAAGATTAAGGGAGGCAGCAATTGACAGCTGCGGTTCGAAAGAGGAGGTTCAGCGTAGTGATGAGTACATTTTTTTCGGAGCAGAGCGATGCCGCAGCAGTTACCGATCTTCGAGCGTGGAGCGAGGAGCAGTTAATCGCAGCCGCCAAGAGTGGGCGAAGAGCTCCCTTCGGCGAGCTTTGCGAACGTCATATGAAAAAAGTCGCCTGTGTGACTCGCCGGATCACACGAAACCGCGAAGACGCGGAAGACGCAGCGCAAGAGTGTTTTCTGAATGCTTTCGTCCATCTCAACGATTTTGATGGAAAATCCCAATTTGCAACCTGGCTCACCCGCATTGCGATTAATGCCGCCTTGATGAAGTTTCGTAAAAACCGCGGAGCGCGAGAAGTTCCCATAGACCAGGCAAACTCGTCGTCTGAACCCGTAGCGCAACGAGAATTTCGGTGCGACGCTCCCGATCCGGAAGAGAGCTGCTCCCTTCATGAACGAAGAAGGATCTTGAAGGCAGCCATTTCGGCGCTGCGGCCGCGAGCTCGCAACGCTGTGGAGCTCATCCACTTACAGGAACACTCAATCAGAGAAACTGCACAAATTCTGGGGATTTCGACCGGGGCAGTAAAGGCGCGGACGTTTCACGCGAAAATCGCGCTGCGTCGAATGCCCCGGCTGCAGAGTGTCGGCAGCTCTAATTGTGCAAACAACCTGAGTAAAGAGGTATCTCAATGACTGCAACTACCAAGGCGGCAATTTCCCCTTTTGCGCATGCCGTGACTGAATTTAATTCAAATCCAATGCATTTCCTCAATGAAGACTTCGCGTGTGTGCCAGTTTCTGGCATCCCGGAAGAGTTTCGTAAGCTATCGCGTTACTTGCCGGTGATCGTGCTTGTTCCAAAATCGGCTGTTCATGATAAGACGGCGCGGAAAAAGCTGGGACCCAACAAGTCCGTCACTGGCCTCATCGCTACCAGCGATGTCTGCTTGCCGCTGGGTGCAGCGAAGGCCTTGTTGAGAAATCCCAACACCACAGACACGTTTGAGTTTGGGAGAGTGAAAGGATGTTTTTCAACGATGGAAATTCATCGCGATGGTCGGCCCGTTATTCTCACACGCAAGGAATTCAAAACTCTAGCCTATCTGGTCAAAAACCCGCGGAGAGTGATCTCACGAGACGAACTACTGAATGAAGTGTGGGGATACGAGAACTATCCTTGTACAAGGACTGTCGATAACCACATTTCGAGGTTGCGCAAGAAACTGGAAACAGAGCCTGCCCGTCCCAAGCACTTTCATACGGTCCATAACTCTGGTTACAGGTTCCTGCCCTAAGTTTCTGTATTCAATTTTGCACGAATCTAATGAGATGGCATGTCCAAACTCGTAATGTTCCCAGCAGTAATGCCACAAAAGAAAGGACTAAGGAACGTGAAATTCAATTTCTTACAGAAGCAAACCTCACGCCGCGAAATGTTGCGAGGTTCGGCCACGTTGGCCGGCAGCGCTTTTCTAGCGCACCTCTTTCCCCCGACGCTGCTCCGCGCCTCCGCAGGGGGCTACGCGCAGCAAGCGTCTACGCCGGCTGAGCTGCTGGCGAGCTTTCGTGCCCAATTCAACGCCGTTCCCATGGAAACGCAAAAGCTCGCTGACAACGTCACTATGTTCGACGGTCCCGGCGGAGCCGTGACAGTACTCAACGGCCCGGACGGCAAATTCGTCGTGGACAGTTTCGTTGCCCCAGCCTGGCCCAAGCTCAAACAGGCTCTCGATGGCCTTGGCAACGCTCCGGTGAAATACGTCATCGACACCCACTGGCATTTCGACCATACCGATAACAACGCGCATCTTCACGCCGAGGGAGCCACAGTCCTTGCCCACGAAAACACTAAGAAGCGCATGTCCGAGCCGCATGATCTGCCGGTCTTGTACAGAGGAGCAGACGGCGCCCTCGCCGGCTTGCATTTCGACCCCTCGCCCGTGGAGGCCTTGCCGCAGCAGACCTTCGCTACCAGTTACCAGTTGCGAGCCAATGGCGAAATCCTCGAGCTCCAACACGTTGCTCCCGCACATACGGATTCGGATATCTACGTTCATTTTCAAAAGGCAAACGTGATTTCGATGGGCGACTTGTTTTTCAACGGCATGTATCCCTATATCGACCCCGGTACGGGAGGCACAATCACCGGCAATATTGCCGCCGCCGACAAAATTCTCTCGCTCGCCGACGATCACAGCAAGATCGTTGCGGGGCACGGCCCGCTCGGCAACAAAGCGGACCTCACGAAATTCAGGGATATGCTCGTCACTTCGCGTGATCGTGTTCAGAAATTGAAGTCCGCGGGAAAATCCGCCCAGGAAGCCGTCGCCGAAAAGCCGTTTGCCGATCTCGACCCTGTCTGGGGCAAAGGCATCGTCAACTCCGAGCAGTGGATCCAAATCGTCTATCTGACGCTCTGAGTCTCCGACTGAGTATTTTCCTGACGAGGAATCCGTCAAATCAATTCCTCAAAAAAACAGCATGGTAAACCGAAAGGAGCATCACGAAATGAAAGTAAGCATTAGCGCCGCGTTGGTGTTCGCGGTATTCGCAGCTACTACGACCGCTCAAGCAGCGGCAAATGGGGCAAAGACGCGCTCGACATCTGTAGTAATAGATTCGCCCGCAGACCTGCCGGAACTAGCCCAACGTCGCAGCGAGGCCATGTATCTCCACAGTACCGGAAGCGGGCAGGCGTTCCTGTACCTTGAGCAAGACCAGGGGCGAACACTCGCAATCCTGGACGTTACGGACCCAGCGTCCATTAGAGAAGTCGGACGAGCGTCGCTTGGTGCCCAGTCCTCCTACGACTTTGTTCAAGCCCTGGATAATTCGGCAGTACTCATTCGCTTTCGTGACCGCTCAGGATATGCAATCGTCAATTTTAGGAAATACAAACAGCCAGTGCTAATTGCAACGGCGGGGCTGCTAAACCCAGCCAGCGTTCAACCCTTCGGCCAGCGCACGTTGCTGCTAACCTCTGCGAATAGTGCCGTCACTCCCGCTCAAGACAGCCAGTACCAGCTCATTGATGTTTCGAATCCGTCGAAACCGGCGTCGCTCGTCGTCCTCCAAGGAGTCAAGCAACGACTAGACAGACCCGATACGGGCACGCTGTTCCTGCTGAACAACGAAGGTCTTACGGTGATACGACATCCCAGCATGGAGGAGGTGTACCAACTGGAAATGAATCAAACGAATTGACGCTGCGGCTTCTATTGAATCTCCGGCCGCACGGTGAGGAAGTGCGGGCCAGTAACAACGGTATGGCAATGACGAACCCTCTTTCAAGGAGTTGCCCGATGGTACTGCACACGTTAGAGCAGGTCCCGCGTTCGTGGACGACGCGGCGCGATGAGAAACGACGGCGCATGCAATTAGTCCAGCCATGGATGGAAGGACCGATACTACCCAAGGCGAAAATTATTGAGGCTCTCGAAACCCTCATCGTCAGCGGTGACAGGATTGTGCTCGAGGGCGACAATCAGAAACAGGCTGATTTCCTCTCACGATCCCTTGTCAAGGCCGATCCGAAGAAGCTTCACGATCTACACCTGATTATCTCCAGCATCAGTCGACCGGAACATCTCACGCTGTTTGAGTTAGGCATTGCGAAGAAAGTGGATTTTGCTTTCGCCGGTCCGCAGAGCCTGCGCGTGTCGCAGTTGCTGGAGGACGGCAAGCTCTCCATCGGCGCCATTCACACCTACGTGGAACTCTACGCCCGTCTGCTCGTCGATCTGGTGCCAAACGTAGTCCTCGTGTGTGCGGAGCAGGCCGACGCCGAAGGCAACCTTTACACCGGACCCAATACGGAAGACACGCCGGTCATCGTGGAAGCGGCTGCTTTCCACGATGGGATCGTTGTCGTGCAGGTGAACCAGATCGTCGACAAATTACCCCGCGTCGACATCCCGGCTTCATGGATCGATGTTGTCGTCGAAGCCGACAAGCCATTTGCCATTGAACCGCTGTTCACGCGCGATCCGCGCCATATCGACGAACTGCAAATTCTGATCGGGATGATGGTGATCCGTGGCATTTACGAAAAGCATCAAGTTCACTCGTTGAATCACGGAATCGGGTTCGATACCGCGGCGATTGAACTTCTTTTACCGACTTACGGGGAGTCGCTTGGACTGCGCGGAAAGATCTGCGAGCACTGGGCGCTCAATCCGCACCCGACAATGATCCCCGCCATCGAAAGTGGGTGGGTCAAGAGCATTCACTGTTTCGGCAGCGAAGTGGGAATGGACCAGTATGTTGCAGCACGCCCGGATATTTTCTTTACGGGACGAGATGGCAGTCTCCGTTCGAACCGGGTTTTGTGTCAGTTAGCGGGACAGTATGCGGTCGACGGATTTATCGGTTCGACGCTGCAGATGGATTCCGACGCAAACTCTTCGACTGTGACAACTGGTCGTCTTGCAGGGTTCGGCGGCGCGCCGAACATGGGACACGATCCGCATGGCCGGCGACACACTACCGCGGCGTGGCTTGATCTGATTACGGAGAACAAGCCGATCGTTCGCGGTCGAAAGCTCGTGGTGCAGACCGTGGAGACCTTTCAGAAAGGCGGCGTTCCTGCGTTCGTTGAAACTCTTGACGCGGTACAAGTTGGCAAGCAGGCGGGGATGCCAATTGCCCCCGTCATGATCTACGGAGACGACGTCAGCCACGTCGTAACCGAAGAGGGTATCGCGTATCTCTACAAGGCCGAAGGGCAGGAAGAGCGCCGTCGCGCTCTCGCGGCGGTGGCAGGAGTGAGTCCGGTCGGCTTGAAAGCAATTCCTTCGGAAACTGCGGAGCTTCGAAGGAAGGGCGTAGTTGCCTATCCGGAAGATGTCGGAGTACGCCGCCTGGAAGCGAAGCGCTCTCTGCTGGCGGCCAGAAGCATGGAAGATCTCGTCGCATGGTCGGGCGGACTCTATGACCCACCCGCACGATTCAGGGGCTGGTAATGAGAACAGACTACTCATCCAACTCTGCCGTCAGGACTCCCTGGGTTCTTTCCCGTGATCAGGCCCAAGCGCTGCACCTGGGGCGCCTTGCGTGCCAGGCATTAATTGCCGAAGCGGAGTTGACGCCGAAACCTGGCCTCGTCGATCGTCGCGGCGCCGGGGCTCACACGGACCTGTCGCTCTCGATCATGAAGGGTTCCGCTTTTGCGATTGAACCTTACTTCTGCGAAATGGCTGCCTTCTCCAGAGGAACTCGTCCCAGCCAGGTGTTACGAGAGCGACTTGCGGTCATTGGACGCGACGCGGAACGCGCCATGCTCAAGGCAACGAATGGGAGCAACTCGCATAAGGGCGCAATCTGGATCCTGGGCCTGCTGACCTCCGCGGCTGCAATGCAAGATGCGGACAAGATACCAGCTTTGAGAATTGCCCGAACCGCTAGGAAGATTGCATTCTTTGCGGACCGAGCCGCCCCTCGACTGGTTTCACATGGTGAGATCGCCGCGAGGAAGCATGGTGTCACCGGAGCGCGCGGTGAAGCTCGTCGCGGCTTCCCTCATGTCATTGACGTCGGACTGCCGATGCTGCGGTCAAGGCGCGCGAGTGGCGCGACGGAGACTGTGGCCCGCCTCGACACGCTCCTAAGCATCATGTCCCGCCTGGACGACACTTGTCTGCTCTATCGCGGAGGAAAAACGGCGCTCGTTGCTGCAAAGGAGGGTGCTATCGCCGTCGAGAGAGTTGGCGGTAGCGGAACCGCAATCGGTAGGCAGCACTTGTATCGTCTGGACCGCCGGTTTCTGGAGTTAGGAGTCTCCCCGGGTGGCAGCGGAGATCTTTTGGCGGCAACCCTGTTCCTTGATGCCGTGGAGCGGAAACAAAACGAAGTGCAATCGGACCGAAGCGGATCGGAGGATCAGTATGGAACAGATTGAATTTAATTACCCAGCAAAGCGAAAGGTTCCCAAACGAGCCCATGTCGGCGTGGTGGGCTCAGGGGATTTGGAAGTCCTACTCGAACCTTCCGAAGGCGAAGTTGCCCACGTCTTCATTCGGACGAGTGTGGACGGCTTCCGGGACACTTGGAAGGCCGTTCTCGACCGGTTCTTCACGAAGTACGACGGGGCTGTCCGCATTCAAATCAACGACGCTGGGGCAACACCCGGCAACGTCCAGCTTCGCCTGGAGCAAGCAGTGGAGGTGAGCGATCGATGAACGACAAAGGATACAACGCAAACTTCATCAACCGGCAGAGCTTTATCGAACTCGACGCACGGGAGCGGGCCACGGCGCTCTTCGATGCGGGAACATCGCGCGAGTTGCTTGGCCCTTTCGATCGCGTGGAATCTCCCTGGCTCGCGATGCAGGGTGTCACGCCGCAGGAAGACGATGGCTGCGTGGTGATGAAAGGAAAGATCTCGGGGCAAGCAGCAGTGGTCGTTGCACTCGAAGGTGCCTTTCAAGGCGGCAGCATCGGAGAAGTATCCGGCGCAAAGATGACTGCCGCTTTCGATCTGGCCTGCGCTGACAACGAGAGAGGCATACGGACCAGTGCGGTGATGCTGCTGGAAACCGGCGGTGTGCGTCTTCAAGAAGCCAATCTTGGCCTGGCAACGATTGCCGAACTCATGGGCTCCATTCTGGCACTGAGAAAATTTGCCCCGGTCATCTGTCTCACGGCCGGCACGGTCGGCTGTTTCGGGGGAATGTCGCTCGCAGCAGGACTGGCAAGCTACGTGGTTATGACGCGCGAAGCTCGTCTGGGAATGAACGGTCCCGAGGTGATCGAGCAGGAGAACGGCGTCGAAGAATTCGACTCGAGTGATCGCGAACTCATCTGGGCGATTCATGGTGGGGAGCAGCGATACGCGACAGGCTTGGCCGATGCGCTGATCGACGACGATACGCTCCAGATTGCGGACGCCATCCGGCGTTTTGTCTCGATGGGCGTTCCGGCGGTACATCGGAGCTCGCAGGTAGCACTCTATCGCAACCGAATTGCGAAGCTGGATACGTCGCAGCAGTGGGATCCAAAAGGGTTCCGCGCACTCTGGACAACGAACGGCTCTAGCGAGGAAAAACGATGAACGAATACACAGGAGTTCGAGGAACCGTGTGGTTCCGCGCGTTTACTGGGCAGGCCTCACCCATGCCCGGCGACCCTAAATCTGTACTGACGGCTGATGCGCCACTCGGCAATGACCACGCAAGATTTCTCTGCGTTGTTCCAGATTCCCACGCGCGCTTTCCTTGTGCCCGGCACGGGGAAGTGGGACTGGAAGAAGCCGCCACTCTCGCTACGCGCGTTCGCGAAGTGATCGAGCACGACAAGAACACGATCAAGCGGCCCATCGTCGCTATCGTCGACGTGAAGAGCCAGGCTTATGGTCGGCGCGAAGAGACTGCCGCCATTTTTCTTGCCGCTGCTGCTGCGGCAGATGCCAACGGCTCGGCACGACTCGCGGGTCATCCCGTAATTGCATTAGTGGTGGGCCATGCACTATCGGGAGCTTTCCTGACGCACGGCTACCAGGCAAATCGAATCCTGGCGTTCGACGATGACGGCGTCATGATCCACGCAATGCACAAGGAAGCCGCGGCACGCGTTACGAGGCGCTCCGTGGACGAACTGGAGAAGCTTGCGAAGGAGATCGCTCCAATGTCGTACGACATTCGGGATTACGCGAAGCTAGGACTCCTCTACAAATTGCTCCATGTCGAAAATCCGGAGAAACCTTCGCAGCAGGAGATTCGGAATGTAGAAAGCGAACTGATCGCAGCCATCGCAGATGCCCGCGGTGGCCCCGTCGATCTTCGCAATCGACTCGAATCCACGGCGGCGCGCGAAACGCGAAAGGCTTCCATCCTGGTTCGCACCAAGCTCGCAGCACAGTGGTTGGAGAACTAGGTGATCGAGCTTCTGGCCAAGTCGCTGGTGCCGATTTTTGTTGGCCTGCTTTTTGGCTATGCAGCAGGCTTGCGAAAGGTGGTTGATAACAAGGATGTAAGGACCCTGGTTGGCTTTCTCATGACCTTTGCGCTGCCTTGCTATTTGTTCGTGACCATGGCAAGCACGCCGCGCCAGCTCTTGTGGGCTCAAGCCAAGCCGGCCCTAGTATTTGCGATCGTGTATGTAGCTCTCTTTGTTGCGACCTACTATGCATCGCGGCATCTGGTTAAGGATACTGCTGCAAACAGTGCCGTGTTAGCGCTCACGCTTGGATTTCCAAATGCTGCCGCGGTGGGCATTCCTCTCCTCCAGGCTGTTTATGGCCCTCAGGCCTCCGTCACTGTTGCCGTTGCCCTCGCGGTTGGTGCGATTACGATCACCCCAATTACTCTTGTAATTCTGGAAAGCGGTACCAGTGCCGGTCGGGCAGTTTCTCACGCGGCTCGCATCCGTGCATCCCTGTGGAGTGCTCTCAAGAACCCGGTATTCTGGGCTCCTGTGCTCGGTGTCGTTGTAGCGGTCGTCAAATTCCACGTGCCAGTTTATGTTGAGAAGGGCCTGATCATTCTCGGCGCGGCGACCGAAGGCACCGCATTGTTCGTGACCGGCCTCATTGTATCGGCGCAGCGTTTCACCCTGAACTGGAGTGTAGGACGGGCTGTCTTAGCCAAGAATGTGATCCAGCCCGCTCTCTGTCTTGCAGTGGTGTTTCCATTGGCTATGCCTGTGGAACAGACCAGATACGTGGTCTTGCTGAGTGCCATTCCCTGCGGTTTCTTCGGCATTCTCTTCGGCGAAAGTTTTGACGCAACTCCGGAAGTGGCGAGTTCGAGCCTCATTGCGAGCACTGTCCTCAGTATCTTCACACTGACGGGATGGATCGTTCTTCTCGGCCACTTACGTTAGGACGGCGTATGTTTCACTGCGAAGCTCATTTTGTTCGAACGCACGATCTGCTCGAGATAGACGCGAAACAGCTCCTCTCTTCCCAAGCGTCTGCGCCGAAATGGGTCGAGGGGGAGTTGCGAGAGAGCCCGTTTGCGGTTGTTCGCCGAGGTCTAGCCGCGGGGTATGAGATTCCAATCGGTGTCCGTGGAACGGGAAGAAATCAACGCTGGGCCGCTTTCTGCCATCCGAGGTTCGTAAAGAACATTCTCACGCCCCCGCAGCTGCTAACCCGCGCGATTTCCATTTCTAGAACAAATGCCATCCCTGCTCTTCGCGCCTTAGGCCTTCTCAAAGAACGCTGGAAGGACCTCGTCCTTCCTTGGGGCCCGGGGGGCAGCGTTGGCTTCGAGCTGGCGAGCGGCAGGCACGTGGTAACGCCAGAAAGCGATCTGGATATTGTCATTTATGCAGAAAGGCGCGTGACGGCAGAGGAAGCAAAGTCCCTTTGCGATCGCGCGATGAACCTTCCTGCAGTCGTTGATATTCGTGTGGAAACGCTTGTATGCGGTTTTTCCCTGAAAGAGTTCGCTGGCCGGGGCCCCGCAGCGATCCTCCTGCGCCTACCGAGAGGGTTTGTACTCGCGAAAGATCCCTGGGGCGATGAAATCGGAAGCATGGATCCGAATTACGCCGCTGGAACATCAATTCTCCCCATCAGAGACTGCGGGCGTCTTCTGAAAAACGGGTGTCGCCGTACCGATGTGCAAATGAATCGACGAAAAGGAGCAGCAAAATGAGCAATCCAATGAAATGTATACGCTTCGTAGGAGGAACGTTTCTGTCCCTCTTCTTCGCGGTATCGCTAATGACGTGTCGCGCGGGGTCAGCACAGAATGAGGGGCGCCGGATCCGGAATATTGTTCTGGTTCACGGTGCGTGGGCGGATGGTTCGGGCTGGAAGGGTGTTTACGACATCCTTGTCAAGGATGGCTATAACGTCAGCATCGTCCAGGAGCCGGAGACGTCCTTTAAAGATGATGTGGCTGCCACGAAGCGCGCCCTGGCTCAACAAGATGGACCGTGCATTCTTGTCGCGCACAGCTATGGGGGAGCCGTAATTACCGAAGCCGGAACGGATCCATCGGTTGCCGGATTGGTGTACGTCGCGGCGCACATGCCAGACGCTGGCGAGAACGAGGCGGACGACGGTAAGCGCTTCCCAAGCGACCTCAGCAAGTCTGGTGCGATAAGGAAGACACCGGACGGTTTCACTTACCTCGACCCTGCGCAGTTTCATGAGTACTTCGCAGCCGACCTGTCCCCGGAGCAGGCCGCTCTCATGGCGCGATCGCAGGTGCTTAACTTTGCGGACAATTTCAAAGCGGTCATCACCGCGGCTGCGTGGAGAAGCAAACCAAGCTGGATGGTGGTAGCGGGAGCGGACAGAACCATCAACCCCGACCTCGAACGCTGGTACGCCACGCGAGCCAGCAGCCACAAGGTCGAAGTGGCGGGCGCCAGCCACTCAGTCTACATCTCACATCCCAAGGAAATCGCAGATACGATTGAGAGTGCAGCACGTGCGGTCTCCAAGTAGCTCGGACTCCGCAAGGAGGCGCCACACTCGAAGGAACTAAGTTACTGTCCGAGGCAGAAACATCCAGCAATCAGGAGGGTTCTATGCCCTTGTTTACCGTCACGATGAAGTCCAACAGGTCAACCAGCGAGAAAGACCGTCTTTCCGGAGCCATCCAGGCTGCAAGCATTGCTGCTGGATATCCAGAAGACGACCTTTTCCAACGTTTCCTATCGTTGGGACCAAGTGACCTCAGGGTTGATCTGTACTATCCCGCACTCCCCAAGCCGCGCACCGACCAGATGTTGATGATTGAAGTGCTGGTATCTTCAGGGACTGTCACCAATAGGAAAAAAGGTCTTGTTGCCGCCCTGGTCGAAAAACTTGGCGAAGCAGGCATCGACCCAAACGACATAATGGTGTTCTTCTTGGAGGCCGATCGTGCGAGCGGATCATTTGGTGGCGGCCGGTCCGCACCGCCTGTTGCCCTCGCGGCCGAAACAGGACAGCAATAGGCGGGAACCGGTCGCCTGGAAACATCTTCCCTTATCGATTTGGAGAGAAATTGTATGCCAAAGACTCCGTACTTCCGACTGCTGCTTCGATTCTGTGGAATTGGACTCCTGTTGTTCACGGGATTGCAGTTCGTCCGGCCCGAACTAAGGAATCCGCCGGTCACTGCCGAGATACAGGCTCCCGCTGAGGTCAAGGCGATCTTCAAACACTCCTGCTATAACTGCCATTCCAACGAAACGCAATTGGCGTGGTTTGATCGAGTCGTGCCGGCCTGCTGGATCGTTGCCCGAGACGTACATCGGGCCAGGGCGCACCTGAACTTCTCAGAGATCGGAGCGCTTCCGGAAGAGCAGCAGAAGTTGGCGTTATTCGACGCGTTCAATCAGATTCGACTCGGCGCAATGCCTCTGCCCTCGTATCGAGCGGCGCACCCAAACTCCGCTGTCACTCCGGAACAGTTGGCGATTCTACGGAACTATCTGACACCCAGATCGCAGGAACCTCCAGCCACTGTCTTGGCAGTCCAGGCAGCAGATCGCGAATACATTCGCTGGATCGAGGACAACGGAACAGTCCGCAGCGTTCAGAACACGCTTGGGGGTGTCCCCTTTCATCCCGAGTACAAGACTTGGAAACAGATCGGCAGTACGGAACGAATCGAAAACAACACCATACGCGCTGTTCTCGGTAATGATCTTGCGGTGAAAGCAATCGCGGACAACCGGATCAATCCATGGCCGGACGGAGCCATGATCGGAAAGGTCACCTGGCATGAACAACAGAACCCGGACGGTGTAGTTCAGCCCGGACAGTTCGTTCAGGTCGAATTAATGATTCGAGATCACGAGAAATATCGCTCGACGGCAGGATGGGGCTGGGGCCGATGGATCGGTATGGACCTGAAGCCCGACGGCGAAACGTTGGACTTCGCAAATACTCACTGCGTCGACTGTCATCACGCGGTTGAGCGAAACAACTATGTATTCACGATGCCGATCAAGAATCAACAAGGAGATGCGCAGTGAAAACCATCCGGGTGCTTGCCGCGGCTCTGCTGCTGATGCTCATAGGATGCTCGGAACCGAACGCACGGGTGATAACGCGGTTCAATCGTAGCGCTGAAGTATCCGGAGGATTGCCCTACAACCCACTCCAGTGGGAGGTCATCGCATCCACACTCAACCATAACGATCACACTTTGGCCACGGTTCTGGGCAATGAGCGAGCCATCGCCTACGCACGCAAGAACGCCTCGCATGAATATCCAGCGGGATCTGTCCTGTCCGTAATCACATGGTCTCAAGAGGAAGACCCTCGGTGGTTTGGTGGAAACATACCGGGCAACGTGCGATCCGTGGAGTTCCTAGAAGTGCAATCCGGTCAGGATCGCGGGACCTACGTGTACAGCCTGTATGGCGGTTCGCCCTTGAGAAAGCTGATCTTTACAGAGGAAAAGTCCCCGACGGGCCGAGCGGCATATATTGTCGAACAACGTGCAGCAGTCATGCCCTGAAAATTCCCGACGCATAAGGAGGGCTGCAGGTCCAGTCGAAGAGGCCGCATAGTGCGTCCGATAGACAGGATCGAGTTTTGCTATGAGTCTGGCATTTTTGTTTCCAGGACAAGGGTCGCAAGTTCCGGGCATGCTGCACGCCCTTCCGGATCATCCGTCCATCGCACGGACGCTCGATGAGGTGAGCGAAGCTCTGGGAAAAAATGTGCTGGATCTTGACTCCCCGGCGGCTCTTCGATCAGCGGTTTCGGTCCAACTAGCATTACTGGCCTCCGGTGTCGCCGTGGCACGCGCTCTGGTGGCAGAAGGTGTAGTGCCGGAAGCGGTTGCGGGCATGTCGGCGGGCGCCTTTGCCGCCGCAGTGGTGGCCGGCGTTCTGAACCTTGCCGATGGAGTTCGGCTGCTGAAGCTGCGGGCGGAGAGGATGGTGGAACTTTATCCCAAAGGATACGGTCTCGCAGCCATAGTCGGGTTGACAGAGAAACAGGTATCCGCACTGGTCGAAGAAGCATATACAGCGAAAAACCCGGTGTACGTCGGCAACATCAACGCTCCTCGGCAGATCGTCATCGCCGGTTCCTATGAAAGTATAGACAGGGTATTGGAGGCTGCTCGAAAAACCGGTGCCCATAAGGCAGTGCGTCTCGATGTGTCCGAACCCTCACACTGTCCGTTGCTTCAGCCCGTAGCGGATACCTTAACAAAGAGCTTGCAGGCATTACGCCTGCATGAGCCGAAGTTAATCTACGTCGGCAACGTAACGGGAAGAGCCTTGCGAACTGAAGAGGCTATCTCGGAGGACTTAGCAACCAACATTGCGCATGGTGTTCGCTGGTACGATGCGACAACGGTCCTGAAGGAATTGGGGTGTCGGCTGTTTCTCGAGATGCCTCCAGGCCACGTCCTCAGTGAACTGGCCCGGGAAACTTTCCCTGATGTGAGGACTCTTGCCGTCAGTGAGACTTCGTTTAAGCATGCGCTGCTGGTGGCAATCAATTCGGGCTGACCGAACTCCCGAGGGCAGTCGCCCGTCTGTCCTGTTCCCTGGACTTTTTTACCGGGTGAATCAGATGTACGGGCGAGCACGCGAGCTCAGTCCTTGCCCGTCAGCTGGACCACGTAATAGCCGGTGGCACGCCGGAGTTGGTGCTCGTTTCCAGGTATTCTGGTATCGGCAAGGCCTCCGTCGTCACTGAGTTCCACAAACTGCTTGTGAAGCTCAGTATAGGAGAATAGCCACCAGTCCCTGATCTTTCGCCACAGGACGTGAGAGACTTTAAGGTATGGCCTTTTGGGGCATTTCGAGGTTGACCCGGCGGCCGGCATTCGCTGTTGTGGCGCGTTATGGACTGGCTGTTGCTTCGGTCGCGACGGCGCTCGGAACAACCCTCATTCTGAGGCACTACAATTTCCCGGCTCACTTCATCTCCCACTTCACATTGATCGCAATCGCAATCACCTTTTGGCTCGCCGGAACAGGTCCAGGTCTGCTCGCTTACTTACTTTCTTCTTTGGGGGTGAGCATTTTGGCGAGGAACCATTTCCTTTTGCCGACTTTCAATTTGGAAGCTTTCCTTATCTTTTTCGCGATCACCAGCTTGTTGATGGGCTGGTTGAGTGCTTCGCGGCGCCGTGCAGAACGATTGCTCATTGAAGCACGCAACAATCTGGAACTCCGGGTTGCAGAGCGAACCGGTGAACTCACAAGAGCCAACGAAGATTTGCAGAATACGCAGGCCGAGCTCCGGCGCCGGGAAGCGTACTTGGCGGGCGCTCAAAGGCTCAGCCGCACCGGTAGCTTCGGCTGGAGCCTTTCCACCGGCGAGATCCTGTGGTCGGAGGAAACCTATCGCATCTTTCAATACGACCGAACGATGACGCCGACCGTCGAACTTATTCTCCAACGGGTTCATCCGGACGACGCGGCCTTGGTGAAACAAACAATTGAGTGCGCAGCGCAAGATAGAAAGGATTTTTGGCATGAATATCGCTTGGTGATGCCGGATGGTGCGGTCAAGCACGTCAATGTCGTGGTTCGCGCCTTAAATGATGAATCGGGCAGCATCGAGTTTGTTGGAGCGGTGATGGACGTCACCGCAGCAAAGGAGGCCACAACCGTCATTTTCAACGCCAGAGATGCCCTGGAAAAGGCCGTCGAGGAAATCAAAACCTTAAAAGATCAGCTCTACAAAGAGAATATTGCTCTGCGCGAAGAAATCGACAAGACATCTATGTTCGATGAGATCGTAGGCTCTTCGGAACCACTCCGGCGCGTCCTAACACAAGTTGCTAAGGTGGCTGCGACGGATTCTACGGTTCTTATTCTGGGCGAGACCGGGACCGGAAAAGAAATGATCGCCCGGGCCATCCACAGGCGGTCCAAGCGGTCAAACCGGGCGTTTATCCGCGTGAACTGCGCTGCGATTCCCCCGAATTTAATCGCATCTGAACTATTCGGACATGAGAAAGGTGCGTTCACCGGGGCGACTCAGCGACGTCTAGGCCGATTTGAGCTGGCCGATGGAGGTACGATCTTCCTCGACGAGATCGGTGAGCTCCCAGGGGAGACCCAAAGCGCTCTTCTGCGCGTACTCCAGGAACGAGAATTTGAAAGGGTGGGAGGCAGCCAGTCAGTTACTGTCGACGTAAGGGTTCTCTCCGCTACGAACCGGGATTTGAGAGCTGCCGCTGAGGCCGGGACATTCCGGCAGGATCTCTTCTACCGACTGAACGTCTTTCCAATCCACATGCCCTCGCTTCGAGAACGGATGGATGACATTCCATTGCTAGTTGAATATTTAATTGAGCATTACAGCAAGAAGCTCGGGAAAAAGATCCGGAATATAGACAAAAAGACCTTGCAATTGTTTCAAGACTACAAATGGCCTGGCAACATCCGCGAACTGCAAAATGTGATTGAGCGGGCTGTGGTGTTGTGCGACAGCGATACGTTTTCAATCGACGAGACATGGCTCAAGCGCGACTTACCCCACGACTCAGCCCAGCTGCTCACGCGTTTGAAAGGACTGGGGCGCTTAGACGAGGCGCAGGCAAGGGAAATGATCGAAGCCGCCCTAGCCGAGAGCGGGGGCCGGGTTTCGGGTCCATCTGGCGCCGCCGCCTTGCTTGGGGTTCCACGTCAAACACTCGAGTCGAAGATCACCAGCCTGGGAATCAACAAGCACAGGTTCAAGTCTGTTAGAACGCCGTCAAGATAAGCTGAGCTTCATCGTAATAGAAGAGATCGCCGTCTCCGCGCTTCAAGAATGATAAGGTTCTAGGAAATCTTCTCCACCCTCCCTGATATTGCCCGATGACTGCCGAAAATCAGCAATTGCCGAATTACCAGCAAACAGTTGTGCAATAAGGGTCTTTTGTTCCAATTATTTAAAGACGGCCTGAGGCGTGCACTGTCAGGACTGTGGAGAACCCGGGATGACGCTAAGAATTGAAAAGAGTTTTGAGGGAGGAAAGACAATTTTCCGCGTCAGTGGAGGAATTGCGTCGGAGCAGCTTGAGGAGTTGAAGGCGGAAATGTCGGGCGAAGGAGCAGCAGCCGTGCTGGATCTAGAGCATATGACGCTCGTAGACGTAGAAGGCGTGCGCTTCTTAAGCGATTGCGAGGGCCAGGGAATCGAACTCCTCCATTGTCCCCTATACATCCGCGAATGGATTGGCCGGGAGCAAGCCCGTTCTCGGGATTCATCGGAGCGTGGTTCACCGCAGTAAGAACAGAAGGCCACGCCGGTCGCCCTGTTAATGAAGGCGGCTTGCGACCGCGGAGGTTCGAGGTTCAGCCAACGCCGACAACCGGAGGGCTTTTCAACTCCGTACGTGGTGGTTTTCTCGAGAGCCGCGAAGCGGATGGCATCGGGCCGAAGAATTACCCTCATCCAATCCGCGAGTGGATCCCGCGGAAACAGAAGAGGAGACCCTGCGAATAATGAGAGGAACGACCATGGCTTGGGAGAATGCAGTGCTTTCAGAAAGTGAAGATGATATCGAGACCTGTATCGCCGGCCGAGACGGTGTGAACGATGGCTTTGAATACATCGTCGGAGTAAGTAAGGTTCTCCGAAAAGTATTGGACCTCGTTCGCACAGTCGCGCCTACGGATTCGACTGCTCTAATTGAAGGGGAAACCGGCACGGGGAAGGAACTCATCGCCCGCGCGATTCACGAGCACAGCACACGCAGAGATCGTCCTTTTGTAAAACTGAATTGTGCTGCGATTCCCCTCGGATTGCTAGAGAGCGAGCTTTTCGGCCACGAAAGAGGAGCCTTCACGGGCGCCGTGGCACGCAAAGTGGGCCGTTTCGAAGCTGCTGACCGCGGAACGCTCTTTCTGGACGAGATCGGAGACATCCCGCTCGAACTGCAACCCAAGCTGCTGCGTGTCCTTCAAGAGGGGGAGTTCGAGAGATTGGGCAGTACGCAAACCCAACGGGCGAACGTTCGGCTCGTCGCCGCGACAAATAAGGACCTCGCCAAGCTAGTTGCCCAGAATCAGTTCCGTAGCGATCTGTACTACCGGTTGAATGTATTTCCCATATTTGTTCCCCCGCTGCGTGATCGGCGCAGAGACATTCCGTCGCTCGTGAGGCACTTTGTAGGAATCTACGCGGAACGCATGAACAAGCAGATCGAGCGGATTCCGACAGATGTGATGGAGGCGCTGGTAGACCATTCTTGGCCCGGAAACATCCGTGAGCTGCAGAACTTTATCGAGCGGAGCGTCATCCTAGCCGATGGGAACACACTGCGTCCTCCACTTGAAAGATTGAGGCAAGCTGCAGGAATTGAATCTCTGGAGCCAATCACGCTGGAAGAAGCTGAGCGAGTTCACATCCGCAAGACGCTGGAGCAAGCCAACTGGGTTGTCGCTGGTCCGAGGGGCGCTGCTGTCCGCTTGGGAATGAAGCGGTCCACAGTCTATTTTCGCATGCGAAGACTGGGAATTTTCAGGGCGGAGCGAGCCACATCGTCAATGCAGTCTACTGATTGAGGGATGAGATCCGCCAAGTTTAAGAGACGGAGGAGCTCTTAGCGTGCGGAGAGATCTCCGGAAGGGGCCGTGCCGAGTTTGCAGCGCACTCTCAGGTACTGACCGCCTTTCCCAACTTTAGTGCTGTGAAGATTAAGGTAGATTCGTGCGACGCCAACCCAATGGTCAGGCGGCCGGTGCCAGTTTCGATATACAACGAGCAGGTTGTCCTCCGACATGATGCGGACAACGCGTTTGTGATTGGCCAGCATTCCCCTGGCCCGCAGTTCTGCCGTCACTCTCCTGTACCCATAACGCCAACGGTGCTCGATGAGAAGATTCTGGACAGCGCAGTGCAGCGTCATATTCTCCTCGGCCCACCACCCGTCGCGCAGATAGCGATAAAACCCCGCTCGGTTTACCTCCGTCAAATAACACATTCGCTCGACACTCAGGGGGCCTTGCAACGGCATCCTCTTTCTTATTTCTTCGTAGATGCCTTCTCGCCAGGATCGGACGGCTGGCGACGTCGAGCCCTTACTCTTTGCAAGGCATGTCTGAAAAAATCCTCTTCGATGGTCTTGTTCGCAAGCAGTCGTTTGAGCTTGAGAATCTGCTTTCGCAACATCACTTCGCGAACTCGGTTAGGAGGCGGATTCGTCTCGTCGACGCGATCGCGCCAATTGTAGAGGACTCTACGCGCTATGCCGAACTCTCGTGCGAGTGCAACAACATTCCCGCACGCATTCATCCGCTCGACAGCCTGCTGTTGAAATTCTTTGCCATACCGCTGCCCCTTCTTTTGCTCCACTTTGCGACTCCCTTCTTGCAAAGTGTGCATCACAACTTTGTCTCACTCCAGGGGTTCACTCCAGTGCACGAATAACGGAGCATTCGGGCCGACGTCATTTTCTTAAGTCTTTTGCAATCAGGAAGAAATTGGTGGACGTGGCCGGGATCGAACCGGCGACCCCCTGCTTGCAAAGCAGGTGCTCTCCCAGCTGAGCTACACGCCCATCGTTCGTATCAACCTAACAGCAGTATACGTCAATCAGTTACATGTTGAAAATGAGGTCCAAGTTGGTCCAACTCAAGATTTGATTGGGAGTTTCGAAACGACTTCTTTTCGATATTCGCTTGGGAAATGGCTGTACCGAGCCGTCGTTCTTAGATCGGTATGGGATTCTTGAACGCGATGCTTGGAAGTGCTACTCCAATGCAGAAGACTGATCTCAATCGCAGACAGTGCACTCGCCATTCGGTGTTGGAAGCAGTTCTATTCGGCTGCCGGCAATGATTGGCCGATCACAAATTCCGCGAACTTGAGAACTTCTTTGGCTGAGTGAAAGGGCAGGCGGCCGGTGATGGCGAGTTTTGCGATGCCGTGGACCATCGTCCAGGCGAGCAACGCCATTTGACGTGAATCACCGGGAAGCAAACGTCCGGCATCCTGGCAACTGGCGACAAATCCCAGCAAAGTGCCAAACGCCCGTTCGGCGGCCTCGGAAGACTCAGGATACTTTCGCCTGGACATTGGCGCGTCAAACATGACCGTGAAATGTTGTGGCCGGCGGAGAGCAAACGTCACATAGCCAAGTCCCGCACGCTTGAGCCGATCGAGAGAATCGGAATGCCCTTCAGCTGCGGCGATCATTGCTTCAGTGAGTTCTCTGAACCCCTGGGCAGCAACGGCCGCCAACAAGTCGTCACGATCGCGAAAATGCCGATAGGGTGCGTTATGCGAGACGCCCGCGCGGCGCGCTACTTCGCGCAATGTAAAAGCGGTCGGTCCGACCTCGGCGATCAGGCGAATTGCGGCTTCCAACAACTCTTCCCGTAAGTTCCCGTGGTGATAGGGTTTGCTGCGGCGCATCTTCCTCCCCGCATTATATCCCCCGGGTGGGCAGGAGCAACATTCGCAGCCAGCCGGGTGCGGCCGGCATCGGCGGGCAGCCCGCGAAAAATAAAATCAACCATGTTGACATGCGCAACATCGCAATTATACCATGTGGGCAGTGGCCACATGACATGAACCTTTCGAACAGAGAAAGGGCTGCCGGGTGCGCCGCCCGCGAATCGATGAATCAGTGCAAGGAGAAGACATGAAAATGAGGCTTTCGGCAATCTGTTTTGCCGTACTGCTGTTCCCAGATCCCTCTCCCGCGCAGGATGCCGCCGTGACAACTCCGGAGTACAGCGGCGCCACCGCGTCGATTGGGATCGAGGGCAAGTTTCGTTACTACCTCGATGAGACTTTTCTGAATCCGAGCGCCCTCACTGCCCCGGCGTTCCGTGCGGGTTTTCGCATGGCTAACCCGCCGGGTAAGGGGGCGACCCAATACCCCGCGGAGTGGAGGCAGGGGGCTGAGGCGTTTGGAAGAAACTACGGCGACGCCTTAGCACAGCGTGCAGGTTTTCAGACGGCGCGTTTTGCAACTGGGGTAATCACGCGTGAAGATCCTCGCTATCTCCCATCCGGCAGTCACAAGGTACTTGCCAGAAGTCTCCACGCGTTGACCTTCGCTTTTGCGGACCGGTCCGACTCCGGGCGTCCGATGCCAGCGATATCGAACTTCGTGGGGGCGGCCGCGGCGGGGTTCGTTGGCAACACCTACCTTCCGTCTGGTTTCAATGACGTTACGCACGCGGGCCAGCGGGCCACGATTCAGTTTGGCGTGTTCGCCGCTGGAAATCTGTTCCGAGAGTTCGCGCCGCAAATGCCGAGACCCGTGCGCTTGGTGATTGAGCTAATTGCCCGATAAGAGAGTTTCGTCAGGGATGGCCGGAAATATAACTAACCACCAGATCTCGAATTCAGGGAGGGAAACATGACTGTACTTTTTAGGCTAAGCAGCCTGCTCGTCTTGCCCTTCTGGGGCCTGATGATTCTGTTGCCACGCTGGCGCTGGACGATGCGGGTAATGCGCTCGCCGCTGGTGAGTGCCGCACCTGCGCTTTTTTATGCCGCACTGGTGCTGCCGAGGCTGGGGGTAATCTGGCAGGCGGTTTCCCGGCCAACGCTTGAGAAGATGGCAATGCTGCTGGGTTCGCCTGAAGGCGCCACAATCGCGTGGATTCACTTCCTCGCCTTTGACCTCTTCGTCGGGCGGTGGATTTATCTCGACAGCCAGGAGCGGCGCCTAAGCGCGCTGGTGATGGCCCCCGTGCTGTTCCTCACTCTGATGCTGGGGCCCCTGGGATTCCTGACCTACCTTGTGATTCGCCTGGTTGCGACTACGCGTAATTCAGACGAGGGACGCGCCCAGTTTTCCGGCGCAAAAGACAAGCACCCGGCACCAAGTGGCAATGGCGCGCATCTCGAACCGCGAATTGAAGCACAAGTCAAGGCTCTGCTGTGTCGCGCGTGGAACACCAGCCAGCCGTTGACGATCGCCGGCGCAGTCATGATTCTTGTCTTTTTCGCGACTCTCGCAGGCCTGCCACTGGATCACCGGGTGATTACGGGCGCACCGGCGTGGCTGAAACCGGCCAAGTTCGCCATCTCCACGAGCGTGTACTGCTTCACATTCGTCTGGCTGCTCGGCTTCGTTGAAAATCACAAACGCCTGGTGCGCTTCATTGCCACCATGACTGTCGGAAGTCTGATCGTCGAAATGGCGGTAATCCTGACGCAGGCGGCACGGGGCACGACCAGCCACTTCAACATGACCACCTCGTTGAATTCATTCCTGTGGCTCACGATGGGGGTGTTCATCCTGGTTGTGTGGGCGATGAATTTCATGCTCGCGATACTCCTGACATTTCAGCGTACGCCGGAGCCGGAATTCGCCTGGTCGTTGCGGCTCGGTCTACTCGTCTCATTCGTTGGTATGGCTGCCGCGTTCCCCATGGTTATGCCTACGCCCGAGCAAAAGTCCGCCATCGCCACAGGACAGGGTCCACGCATCGTCGGCGCGCACAGCGTGGGCGTCCATGACGGCGGCCCAGGGCTGCCCTTTGTTGGTTGGAGCACGGTTGGTGGTGACCTGCGGGTTGCCCATTTCCTGGGCATTCACGCGCTGCAGGTGCTCCCCTTTTTGGGATGGTGGATTGCTCGGCGCCGGAACGCTTTCGTGCACTTTAAGAAAATCCACAGGATGGCTTTAATTTGGACGGTTGGGCTGGCATACCTGGGGCTCGTGCTGCTATTGGCCTGGCAAGCACTCCGCGGGCAATCGGTGATTCATCCGGACGCTCGGACGATTGTGGCCGCTGTGGCTCTTGGTTCAATAACAGGAATATCGGCACTCATCATCATCGCGCGCGCAAATCGGGCCGGCTTGGATCCGGGAGGTTTCCATTCAAATCCATTTTCCAGGAATGCCGAACGGGCACTTAAACCCTGAACTTTTCAGTCCGCGAAGTAGGCAACCATCTTGAATTCGATTCTGCAGGTCGCGCGCACCGTTTTAGGGGCGGTTACTTTTTGCTTTTGTTCATTATTGACGGCGCCTGTGCCAATCCTTGCGCCGCCCAACTATTTCCAGGCGCCGAGTTGCCGGCGCAGAAGAAGCAGCTCGCCGAGGTGATAGGCATTGTGATCGGCGATGAGCAGTGCTTCACGGAGAATTGTTTGGCCATCGCCATGGGGGAGCGGCGCGAAGAAATCGGTTGATTTGCTTTCCACGATTTTGATCATCGCTTTCAGGTCCGCGCGAAACGCAGCCACACTTTTGTTCCAGGCTTTGCTGTCGGGGGGAGCAGGCGACTTCGGCCAATAACCGGCGGGAAATTCGAGAGAAACGTGCTTGGGGTTGCGCGTGAATTCCAGGATGTCCCACTGGGCGAGGCGCAGGTGCTCCAGCACTTCCCAGGGGGAGTGCGCCGCGCCCTCCGGCCTTTTCCCCTGCAGTTGCACAGGCCAGCCCTTTACCGCACTTTCAAAGTCGATATGCGCGTGGCCGCCGTTCAGAAGTTCCACCAGATGTTCCGGCAATGACTTTTGTTTTTTCATGGGATCCATTCTATTTGTGTCACTGTGAAAACTCACTTATCCGTTCGCGGTAGGCATGACGCTCTCGGAATCCATGGCCGTCGCTGGTTTCACGTGAAGGCTTTTTGAGTAATTGCGTAGGAAGCGATTCATCGGCTCCGAGTAGAAACTGGCGATGAGAGCACCAAGGACTCCGGCGGTCAGAATTGTGAGGATGAACAACGCGGGCACCAGCCGCATTGGTCTGCCGATGTCCAGAAATAGGCCAAAGAGACCGAACACAACGAACATATGCGTGAGATAAACCTCGTAGCTGTATTGGCCGATTCTGAGTAATGGGGTGAGGACGCGCGGACTCCTCCATTGCGTCTGTGCAGTCGCGGCGATGAACATACAAGTTCCGATCCCTAGAATCGTCATATTCAACCCGGTTCGACCAGGCCAGCCCCTATAAGCTTGCCACGAGAATACCAAGCTAAAGAGCACGACAGTTGCGCCGCCAGTGCCCAAAGCCCAGAGCACGGGGCGAGAGAAGCTGGTCCGTGAAACGATGAGCGCTGTGAGGCAACCTAACGCAATACCTTCCATGCCTCCGAGATAGGAATACTCCTGCCACACCTCGTTGCCGTGAGCGAAGACCGTGCGTCCAAACGGACCGAGCACAATGAAGGTAAGAAGAATCACAAAAAAGAGCTTGCCTCGCCCGAACACCCTGCACACTAAGGGGAAAAAGAGATAGAACATCTCCTCGACGGAAAGAGACCAGAGAACGTCCCAATTTGCCGGAAGATATCCGTGCCGGGCCTCCAGAACATTGATATGGAATGTCAGTGCCGCGAGGAGAGCTCGGCCAAGCCCTCCTGTTTTTGCAGTCACAATGAAATTATTGACGTGCGCGAAATGCAGGCCGCTGAGAATTACGAGCAGCAGAAGGAGCAGGGGCGCAATCCTGGCAAAACGGAACATGTAAAAATCCCGGAGCCTGACATTCGAAAGAGCGCCCCAGCGCCGAATCGTGATTGACGTGATAAGGAAGCCGGAGACCGCGAAGAACATCTGAACGCCGAGTTGGCCATTCCAAACGAGAACGTGCACGAGTTGTGCGGGGAGAAACTTCGCATAAAGCACTTTCGCTCCGAGCAGGCGTATGTTGACGTGATTCATCAACACAAAAACAATCGCGAGCCCGCGCAACAAATCTATTCCGTCTAGGCGCTTCCAGGTACCGGATCGAATTGTGAATACTTCCGAGGCCATGGTTCGTTACTGCGTCAGAGAATCGAGATCATTTCTCGATTTCTCGAACGGACTTAACTATAGACCGTACTCCGATATGGTCATTCAACCATACGCGAACCGGCCCGTAGCAATCAGTATCCTTCGACGCTCCCGAGCTTTGCATGATAGCCGGAACTCATGCAATGAATCGTGCCGCAGCCCGGCGGAACGAGATCGAACTGGGCGGCCATTGGGACAGTGCAGCCCAGTATTACGGAATGTTCTCGGAAGATTGATGAAGAATTTACGAAGGTTGTGTTTCTTTAGTTGGAGCCGGGGACCGCACACGCCGCGACTAGAAAGACAACTCCAAGGAGCAAGATCGATGAGATTTGGGCATTTGCTTAGGGCGGCGCTGTTTCTACCGCTGATTCTGGGATTGATGGCGGTGGCGCCCGCCAACGGCGACGGCAACCTGAAAAAGGTGAAGCACGTCGTGGTGATTATGCAGGAGAACCACTCGTTCGATAACTATTTTGGCGCGCTGGCCTACGCGCCGGGCAGCCCATACCACAGCGGGCTATTCGGTTGCCGCAATGGAGACCACTCCTGCGTGGATGGACTGGCCTGCGTACCGGACAACAACGGCGGCTTGCACTGCTACAACGCGAACCGCGATGACGACGGTTCGTTGGTTACCGTTTTTCACGACTCAAGGCGCTGCGCCGACCCAGACCTGGACCATTCGTGGCTGGAGACGCATCAGGAAATAAACTTCCTGCAACCAAATAGCACGCTGCGGTTCCCTCTCAGCGACGGGTTTGTGCGCGTGAACGACAAGACGGAACAGATTGACAACGGAGTCGAGAATCCCACCGACGACCAGACGATGGGCTTCTATACCCAGAACGAGCTCCCGTTTTATTACAACCTTGCCAGCCAGTTCGCGATCAGCGACCGCCATTTTGCGTCGCTGCTGGGCCCGACGTTTCCAAATCGCGCATACCTGATGGCGGCGACGTCGTTCGGGCATTTGACAACGAGCGATACGTTTCCGCCTGCAGGAGGCTACAAGCCCGTGAACGGAACGATCTTTGACCTGCTGGAGAGAAACAACGTCAGCTGGGCGGATTATTTCCAGGACGCACCACAAGGGGGCTCATTCCGACCCTTCGGAGCAACCGGCATCGATCCACACTTCTTCCCCCTCGCCGTGCTGTTGCAGCAGGCGGCCGGCGAGCCGAACTTGCCGGCATTGCCGAGCGTTTCGTTTGTGGATCCGAGCTTCGGCTTGTTTGGCAGAGCCAATGAAAATGACGAGCACCCGCCGACGGATATCCAGCGCGGGCAGGCGTATGTATCCACGGTGGTGAATGCACTGCGCAACGGCCCTTACTGGCAGGACACGGTTATCTTCATTACGTATGACGAGCATGGCGGCTACTTCGACCACGTGGCTCCGCCAGCGGCCCAGCAGGAGTCTTCGCGCACGCCGGACGGGATTTTCCCGGGGCAGTGCGCGGACCTGTCGAATGCTCCGCTCAGTCTTCAACCAGGCGGCGGAGCGGAGTGCGCACAGAATCCACTGAGCGCAACGGACACGACGGTGAACGATGCCGCGGCGCTTTGTCCGCAACTGGCATCGGACCCGAACGGCTCGTACCCGGCGGACTGCGCTGCCTTTGACCAACTGGGCGTGCGCGTTCCGTTCATGGCCGTCTCGCCGTTTTCGAAGCCGCACTATGTTTCGCATACGGCGGGCGATCACACGTCTATCCTGGCATTCATCGAGAAGCGGTTTCTGAGCACCGATCTCAGTACAGGCGACGATGGGGCGGGGAGCACGGTCGTCACGCGGGCATTCTTGACGCTGCGAGACAAGCACGCGGACACGATGGAGGATCTGTTTGATTTTGAGGGATCCCCATCGCTGAACACGGTTATCCCCATTGCCCTGCCGCCCGCGCAGGACTGCACGCCAAAATAGGTGGCACCTGGAGCGGATGAGCTGCGGGGTTAAAAATCCACAGTAACAGCAACTGCCAGCGCTCCCCATGCGAAGACGGCACGTGGGGCGCTGGCAGTTCTCTATTCAGAACGAAATTTGCTCGTTAATCGTGGTCCGGGTGAGAGTGGCGCCAGTTCCAGTAATGCTGCTGGTAGCTGTGCTTGCGGTGCTCGTACGCAACGTACGAGTCGTGGCGTCCCTCCTGATAGTGGCGGTAGGCACGGTCTTCACGGTCATCCCAGTTGTGATAGTCGTGGTGATGCGTGTCGTATACGCGAACCTGAATCCCGGCGTCCTGTGCCGGCGCCGCGGCAGCAATGGGACCGCCGATTGCCAGGGCTGCTGTCAGCAACAGGCCGCTTAGAAGTAGATTTGTTCGTTGCATATGATGTTCTCCAGACCGCAATCCCTGGAATCACGATTTCGAAATCACGGTAGACATAACTATGCGCGTTGCGCAGGTGAAAAGATGCCCTGTTTAGGACATCCGGAATGAGAGTTCTTTAACCAAGCGGGCTGCGTAAATGGAGTAAACGCCCCGAATAGTCGAATTGGAGACCGCCATTGAGTCGGATACTTGCCTACATTTTTTTGGCGTAGCGGTCGCCGAAGAAATCGTGGGCGTTCCACGCGGGACGCGCCGGATCCTGGGCGATCAGCCAGCCGCACAAGTAGGCAAATTGCGCGTATTTCACGGCTTGATTGAAATCGAGGTTAGGTTGCTGCATGTCGTCCTGCGGCTGGTGATAGCGCGTTTCTTCCCATTCCTTGAAGATGGCCACGGGATCGATTTTCGGGTCGGTCGATTTTAGTCCGGGAGAGGGGTAGACGGCCGGGATGCCCTGCTTGACGAAGGAATATTGATCGCTGCGGATGAAGATGACCTGCTCTGGCATGGGGTCGGGGCTAAGAGCGAGATGGAGGCGATCGGCGGCGCGCTTCACGACTCCATCGAGCGTGGAGTGCTCGGCGCCGAAGGGAATGATATCCAGCAAGGGCCAGAGCATCTGATCTTCGTCCATGTTGACGTTGGCGACGATGGCGTCTTTGCTCACGGTCGGGTAGTGGGCAAAATAATCGGAGCCGAGGAGTCCGGCTTCTTCGCCTGTGACGGCGAGAAAAAGAATGGAGCGTTTCGGGCGGGGATTCATTTTCGAAAAGGCGCGGGCAACTTCGAGGAGGATGGCGCAGCCGGAAGCATTGTCGAGCGCGCCATTGTAGATGCTGTCGCCTTTTATAGGCTCGCCGATACCGAGGTGATCGAGATGGGCGCTGTAGACGAGATATTCGTTCCTGAGCGCCGGGTCGCTGCCTTCGAGTTTTGCCACCACATTGTGGCTGCTGACATCCTCGAGCTTCGCCTGAGTATGTATTTTGGCGGACAAGGGCAGAGGAAAGGTGAGCGACTTCCCTTCTTTGGCGGCTTGAAACACTTCTTCAGGAGTATGTCCGCTGCCCACAAACAACTGCTTGCTGGCCTCCAGGCTGAGAATGACTCCGCCGCGCAACTGGGGGAAATAATCGTTCGGCGCGCCCGCGCTGGTCAGCCAGCGGAGGGCGGGGTGTGAGAGGTCCCTGACTTGTTCCGAGAAAGAATAGAGGCCTTCCAGGACGGGATCATTCACCACGATGATGCCAACAGCGCCATGGGCCGCCGCGTTGGCGATCTTCTGTTCGAAGGAGGAGTAGTGGGCCTTGAGCGAGGATTCGAAATTCGGCGCTTCGAACACCATCGCGACAATCTTGCCCCTCGCATCAATGCCCTTATAGTCGTCGTAATTCAACTCGGGCGCCGTTACGCCGAAACCGACATAAACGACCAGGGCCTCGACAGAAGTTTCTTTGCGCGCGGGATCGCCCCGAGCGAGGAAATCTTTTCGGAAGACGAGCGTTTCTGCTTTTCCATTGCGGATAAAAGAAACAGTTGTGTTCGGCTCATCGACACGCACGGAGCGCAGCGGCACACTTTGAAGATACGTTCCGGCGTCGCCCGCGGGGGCGAGCCCCATCGATTCGAATTCCGTGGCCATGTACCTGGCGGCAATTTCGTATCCCCGGGAATTGGTGCCGCGGCCCTCCAGCAAATCATCGGCAAGAAAATTCATGTGAGCTTTGATCGCTTCGGGCCGGATGGATTGCATGGCGGCGTCTTCGGGATCGCCGGAAGCCTGAGCCGCTCCAGCGGGAAATAGGAGTGCCAAGCCAAGCGCAGAGCACAGCAAATGTTTGAGAGGCGTAAGCATGAAGGACACCTTTTTGAATTCGGAAAGAGATTTACCGCGAGACAGCGTATGCAGTGATTGGACGGGTGTCAAATGAAAGTGGTGAGCAACGATTCACGCCCGATCGCGGGAAATCCGCAGAGTGGGATCAGGAGGCCTCGGGAGGCTCGGGGTGGATGGTGACGCGGGAGATCTGCGGAAAGCGCTCCTTCACGCTGTCTTCGAGAGCGGCGGTGACGTCGTGCACGCGGGTGATGGATAGGTCGCTCTTCATCACGCAGTGGCAGGAAACGAGGATATGGTGCTCCACCTGGCGGACGCGGACGTCGTGGCAATTGATGAGTTCGTCGTAGGTGCTGGGCATGCCGTTGAGAAAGCTTTCCACGGACATTTCCAGTTGGCGCATTTCCCCGGCGCGGGTGTCCGGCGTGGCGATGTGGCGGCCGAGCGGCTCGATGTGAATGTTGACGTCGACATCGCCCTTGCCGAGTTCGCGGATGCCGTCCTCGAGTTCGGTGGCGCGGCGGTGGGCCTCGCGGAGACTGAGATTCTCGTCGACTTCGAGGTGCAGTTCGACGAAGAGGTGGCCATCCTGGAGGGAGGCGGTGACGTCGTGGACGGCCAGGCCGAGGCGGAGGGCGACGGCGCGGACGGATTCGAAGAGGTGTTCGTCGCGAGGGGCGCGAGGTTCGGCGTGAACGATGACATCCGCGGGAACGATCTGCGCGATGCGCTTTTCGATCTTGTCGGTCAGGGCGTGGACCTGCTCGAGATTGGCGGTGCGGGCGACGCTGACGGTGGCATCAACGAAGTAGCGGTTGCCGGCGCGGCGAAGCCGCACGCGCTCCACGCGCAATACGCCTTCGATATTTCCGACCTCGGTGACGAGCTGATCCTGCAACCCGGCTGGAGCGGCATCCAGCAGAGCATCGAGAGTGCGGCGGCCAAGTTGGGAGCCAACCCAGAGGATCACGCCGGCGACGGCGAGTCCCGCGAGTGAGTCGGCGTAGGCGAGCCAGGGAAGATTCCAGACATTCCCAGCCCAGACGAGAGCGATGCCCAGGATGACGACGATCGTGCTCCAGACGTCGGTGGAAAAGTGCAGGGCATCGGCCTCGAGGGCTTCGCTGGAATAGCGCTTGGCGACGACGTTGAGCGTGCGGGCCCGGGTCATGTCAATCGAGAGAGCGACAAGCAGGATCAGGATGGCGGTGACACTCGGCTGAATGTGGACGGAGCGAAAAAAAAGCCGGTAGAAGGCTTCGTAAATGATGTAGACGGCGGTGAGGACGAGCAGGCCGGTTTCGATAAATGCGGAAAAATTTTCGAACTTGCCGTGCCCATAGGGGTGGCGCTCGTCCGCCGGCTGGTCGGACACGCGGACCGAGAGAAAGGTGATGACGGCGGCGACGAGGTCGAGGCCGGAGTGCAGGGCCTCGGAGAGGATGCCGAGACTGTCCGTGCGAATGACCAGAAAGGTTTTCAGGCAAAGGAGAAGCGCGGCGGAGCCGATGCTCAACAGGGCGGCGCGCTTCTTTTCCTGGATGGCGGTCTGAAGGCCTCGGGGAAGGACCATGGTGTAAGACTACAACAGGTGGCGAGGAGATGCCGAACGGCAGAAGCAAGCGCGCCCCGCCCCGTAAAACCGTTCGCGGTGCAAACAACGCACCTCAGAAGGCGGGTCCTGCAAGGGCAAGATTACCCCAAGAGCACAGCCAGGAATGGCTGTGCCACAATCATCAGGATTTTTTGGCTGGGACGAAGCGGAGAGCGGCGGAGTTCATGCAATAGCGCAGGCCGGTGGGCTGGGGGCCGTCGTCGAACACATGGCCGAGATGCGCGTCGCAGAGGCGGCAGGAAACTTCGTCGCGGGACATGCCAAGACTGTTGTCCGTGGAAACGAAAATGTTTTCCTTGGCAATGGGCGCCCAGAAGCTGGGCCATCCGGTGCCCGATTCGAATTTTGTGTCGGAGTTAAAAAGAGCGTTGTTGCAGCAGATGCAGCGGTAGAGCCCCTTCGCGTGGTTTTCGAAGTAGGCATTCTGGAACGGGCGTTCGGTGCCGGCGTGGCGGGTGACATGGTATTGCTCGGGTTCGAGCAGCTTGCGCCACTCTTCGTCGGTCTTAACAACTTTCGGAAGGGTGGCCACGGCGAGTTTTTTCCCGGCGTCGTCAAACTGAGCGATTTTCACCGGGCCGCTGTTGGAGTCGGCAGAAGCAAGAGCGGAAGGAACGGATAGTTCGCGGCGAACGGTCCAGAAAAGCAAGGAACCGCCGGCCAAACCGCCCAAACCTGCAAGAAATGTGCGGCGATTGGTTTCCATGGCAAGACCTCCAGGCGAACAGGGGAGATCGTCGTGACGGACGAATCCTCCCCTACGTGTGAGTTGCGCGCGCGGAAAAAGTTACAGTGAGCCTCGGGCTGTCATGGGAGGCTCCGGCAGCAACGGCAGGTGCTTGGGCTCGCCACGCGCGCCACGGACCTCGACTTCTTCGAAGAGAAGCGATGGCGCCACGACGGAAGCCGGCAAGCCGTTCTGAGCCGTGCCGAAAGCAGCAAGCGCCGTGCCCGAGACCCCGGCGGTCTGGTTCTGCATGTAATTGAAGACCACGGCGTCGTTGCCGATGCCCTCGATATTGCGCAGCATGCGCGGGCTGAAGCCGCTGACACGCGCCCCACGCACGATCTCTTCGTGGCCATCGGAGGGAAAAATCTTGTAGACGACTAGCGGCAAACGGTCGGTGGCGGCGTTGCCTCCGAAGCTGGCAAGCAGTTCGCTGAAATCATCCTGGTGCAGCAGGCTGAGCGACGGATTATCCATCTCGCGGACCACCATGCAGTACTCCAGCTTTTCGGCGCGGCAGGAGTCCAGGAATTTCTTTTTCAACTCTTCCTTCGAAACAGCTTCCGATGAGGAGAAGAAAAGATTGCTCATCACGGGCTTGGTATCGGCGAGGAACGCGCTGCGTCCGTGCCCGTTGGAGTTTCCAAAATCCGGGCCGGGGCGGCGGGACATCAAAAGGTTCTTGAGTTTGCCCTCATCCACCAGCGTGACCTTGTCCCCGGCAACGCCTTCCTGATCGATGGCGTACCCGCCGACAAGCAAAGCGCCGTGGTAGTCGGTGGCCGCGGGGTTATCCATGAGGGTGACGCTTGCGGGAAGCACACGCGTGCCGACCTTGCCGCTCCAATCGCTGCGCCCGCCGAGACTGCTCATCAACTGGTCGACCACGGGCTGAAACGCCAGCGGAGGGCGCGCGCCGCTGATCGACGGCGTGAGCACTTCGGCCAGAAGAGCGCCGGCGGCGCGAGGTTCAAACAGCACCGGCCCAGTGTAATCGGGAGCCGGGGGCGCGGCGCGCATGGCCATCAGCTCGGTTCCGGCAACGTTGAGGGCTTTGCGGACTACATCCGCACTGGGAAGATCGGCGGGCCGCGGCGCGTAGGTCGCGTAAAAATGGTTCACCTGCATGCCATCGTCGGCAAGAGCGCTGAGCCCGGATTCAATCGCGGCGAAGGAATGGTTCGCGCGAACTTCGGTGCCTTCGCTGGTGAGCAGGTACTCGGTCATGAAGACGAGATAGTAGGTGACGCGCGACTCGTAGATCTGAGGGAAAGCGCGGAAAGCCGCGGAAGTGTCGCGGGCTTCCTGGTCCCAGTTGCGGCTGGTCCAATCCGAAGCGGCGAGAGGCTCGATGTGGTGAACCGGCTGGACCTTCGAGAAATCGTCAATGTCCGATTGGCGCGCCAGACTGCTCAGATAGGCCTCTTTGCGCGAATAGGTTTCCACCGCTTCCTTGAACGCCTGGTCTGTGGCGATCCAGAGGTCCTGCCGGAGCGAATCGTAATCGCGGTCGATGCCAACGGTGCCGGAGGGGCCGATGAAGCCGCGGAACCCGTCGTCGCTGATAAAGTTGGAGCTGTCTAGCTTGTAGTCACCGACACGCGCGCCGACGTTCATCACGCGGCTCCGATTGTGGTTGGAGGTGACCAGCGCACCGTATTGGGCGACGACTTCGCGAATGTCCATGTCCAGCAGCCGGTACTCGATGTAGTAAGGCCGCACGGGCTTATCGAGCTTGGGAATTTGCAGCTCAAGGCGAGACTTAGCGCGGGCCATTTCATCCTTCATGGCTTGCAGGGTGTGGTCATTGTCCGCGGGAGCCTGCGCGAATGTTGAGGATGCGGCAGCGAGCGCGAAAAGAGCGGCGAATCTGCGAATGGCGCGCATTAATCAAGGCCTCCGGATTTCTGGATGTCGTGCGCCGGGGGCGGCAGAATGGGCGGCCGATCCGTGGACGATTGTTTTTTCTGCACTTCCAGTTCGGAAGTGAGAATCGCCGGGGACGCGGCGGAGACCGGTACATAGCCGGATTCGGCGCCGCAGTAGCCGTTGAAGACTTCCGGCGTGTCGCCAGTGGCGACGATTTTCGTCAATGCGGCAAGCGGCGTTCCGACGATATCCACGCCGCGAACGAGTTGATCCGGGCGGCCATCGGCGAACACTTTGTAGACCACGAGAGGTTCCACCTGGAAAGCCTGCGGCTGCCCGCGGCCGGTGAAGGTGAACCCTCCGGCGATATCGTCAATCAGAAGGCCGTAAGGCTTGCCCTGCTGCTTGACGAGTTCGATGAGCTTGGCGCGAAGCTGCGCGTTGGTGAGCGTCTTGCTGCTTTCCACCAGCAAATTACCCTGGCGGGAAACCGGCGTGGCGCCTAGCTGGCGGCGGCCATGCCCGTTGGAATGGGGAAAATCCTTCAGCGGCGAACGGGACATTTCAAAATTCTGCAAAACGCCCTTGTCCACCAGGACCACCCGCTGCGCGGCCACGCCTTCGTCGTCAAACTGGTAATAGCCGAGCAGGTCCTGGCCGCCAACTTTTTTCTCCGTGGCGTCGTCCACAACCGTCAGGAAACTGGGAAAGATCTGTTCGCCGACTTTCTTGGCGAAGGTCTGTCCCTCGGTCACGTCCTTCTGGCGGTGACCTTCGGCGCGGTGGCCGAAAACTTCGTGAAAGAAGACAGCGGCGGCGCGGCCGGTGAGCAGGGCGGGTCCCACGGTGGGATCGTTCAAGGGCGAAACGACCAGGCCCTCCATCTCCTTGCGCAACTGCAGAGATGCCGCCATCACCGCCTTGTCGTCCGGCGCATCGCTGGGGTTCACCCAATCAAAGTTGTAATAGCGATCGATGTCCATTCCGTCGGCCGCTTTGCCCTGGATGAAAAGTTCCAGGCGGTAGCGAATCTGGCCGAACTGAAGCTGCGTGCCCTCAGAATTCACCTGAATCTGGTTTTGCGCCTGGGCCGTGAAGGTGACAATCGAATTGATCACGGCGCTCGACTGGCGAAAATAGCCGGTGTAATCGCGAACCTTCTGCTCCCACGGCTTGCGGTCGAGCGAGAAAGAAACCAACGGGCCGATGGAGACTTGCGGTTTTTCGCGCGAAAAATCCGGAGCGGCGCCTTCTTCAGTTTGCACTTTCACTTCCTTACCGGTTTTGATCTTGATCAGGGCTTCGGCGGCAGAGCGATATTCGGTGTCGGTCTCAAGCCAAACGGCGCGGCGGAGCACGTCGGGATCGTCGTCAACGGGCACATTGGTGCCGGGGCTGCCGGAGGCAGGCTGGCGGCCGTCGATCTTGTGGGTGTTGTCGAGATCATAGCTGCCGGTGCGGACCGCGACTTCAAGCCAGCGGTTGCGGCCTTCATCGCTGCCCAGCAAAGCGCCGTTGGAGCCGGACACTGTGGCGCGCTGGGTGTCGGTGAGCGCGTAGCTGATGAAATAGGCGGGGGGATCCTGCGCGCCGTAGGCTTTCATCGAGCGGTCCAACTCCGCCCTCAGCGCGGCAACGAGAGGCGAGATTTTTGGCGCGGAATCCGGTGGCATGGCAAAAATCGAAGAGCCTGGGGCTAAGACGAAAAGTGCGCCGAGCGCGGCGCATAGAGCGAAACGGCGAGCCGAAAGAACGGGGGTTGAATGATTCAAGAGTACCTCACTCGCAATTAGACGCAATACGTAAAGGTTCAGTGTACGCCACCGCCGGTGGGGAGACAAAGCGTGGTTTGAACGGCGAGAAGCGGCAAAGCAACTACCTCAATTTAGATGGCCGAAGCCACGGGGGCGTTGCTAGAGGAAAAGGCCCCGCGGGATCGCGCCGCGGAGCCTCAGGAAAGCCCTGGAATCGCCTACGAAGCTCAGCAGGCCTTTGCGCCGATCGGGCAGCCGTTGGTGGGCGCAGGTACAGGAGCAGGAGTGCCCGAACTGTGGGTCAGGACAACCGGGACGACGACGATGGGTATGACTGCCAGAATGCCGATGGTGATCGCCGCGCCTTTGCCGATGTGGTGAATCTGGCCAAGGCTCGGCGCGGTTTCCAGGGTGGTGCTGGAGATCGCTTCGGAAAGTGTCGAGAGATTGGCCTGCGAAGGGGCAGCCGGGCCGCTGGAATCACCGTTGCGCACGGTGGTGATCTGGCCTGCCTTCACTTCCACACAGAGGCCGGCGAGATTGCAAACCTTCACGACTCCGTCAAACACGATCACGGTCATAACGTTGTTTTCGTATCCGACAAAAAAATCCGTGCCGACTACGCCGGCAACGCCCGAGGGCGTGTGCACTTCGAATTTCCCGTTGGGCTGCGAGATTTTTTGCGCCTGCGAGCGGATTTTGCCGACGGTGACTTCCAGGTCGGTCTGCTGAGCGCCGGCATCGTGTTTCACGACCTTCACGGAGGAATCCGAGCCCACGTTGAGCACCGATCCATCGTCGAGCGAAACGCGCGCGCGGCCGTTGGCCTGGGTGCTCAGCACATCCAGCCAGTCCACGGCAGTTTTCGCGCTGGCGTTCATGGATTTGGCGCCGCGCTGGAGACTGACCGCGGGAATTACGCGAGAAACTTCTCCCGCGCGCTGGCCGGTGGCATCGGGCAGGGCAAAAGCGTCAAAAGGGACAGCCACCGCAAACGCAAGCAGGCAAACGAGCGCCACAGCATAGGGGGATTTTCTATTCATCGAGGACTCCTAAATACAAGCAGCACTGTGACTACCTTAGTTACTGGAGAAGCGGCCAGAGGTCAATTGAAAAGAGGCAAAGCTTTGCCCAGTTCACCACGGTGGAGGACGCAATCCGCGGTTACCCGGCGAAGTGGAAATAAGCGGCGGTCATGTCGTCCCACTGCTTGCAGTTGGTGGTGAAATCCTGAATCGCGGAAAAAAGATGCCTTAACAGGTCAAGCGGGGCCTCGCCGGCGTAACGGCGGCAGACGTCCTGGATGCCCTCCACTCCAAATTCCTGGTCATGGATGTTGCGCGCGTCGCTGAGGCCATCCGTGAAAAAGAGGAGAGAATCGCCCGGTTCCAGTTGCAGGGAGAGCTCGTCATAGCTCGCCGCTGAAAAGAGGCCCGGAGGCAGGCCCGCAATCTGGAGGACACGCGAATCTTCGCCGCGGAGCAGAAGAGGACCGGGCATTCCAGCGCTGACAATGCGCATTCGAGAGCCGGCCGGATCGAACAAGGCGTACTGAATAGCCGAATGACGTCCAGGAATGCCCCGAAGCAACAGTCGTTGGTTCAAGAGAGAGAGTACGCGCTCGGGCTCCATGCCGGTTTTATGGATGCCGCGAAGCGTGCCAACGGCGAGCGCCGCATAAAGCGCCGCAGGGAGGCCCTTCCCGGAAACGTCGCCCACGTACAGACCGATGGTCTCGTCACTGAGCTTGAAATAGTCGAGATAGTCGCCTCCCACTTCCGTCACCGGCTGGAATTCGTGGGAGATTGTGACACCGGCAAGGCGCAGGGGCTGTGCGGGCATCATGACGTTTTGAATGATGCGAGCTTCCTCCAGTTCTTGCTCGCGGAGCTTTTCGATAGAACGCAAATCCAAAGGAAGTAGCGCGGTGTCCATGAACCCATCCGGAGGGGAGAGTAGGACCGCGAGAGGGGCGGCGTAGAAGGAAGCATAACAGGCGGCGGCGCGCGGCGGGCAAAATTGCCCGGAGGCTGTTACCAATTGTGCTCCGTGGGCTGCGAACACCTTGCGAATGGCAGAATCTGCGGGAAGAATGAAGTTATGCGAGCACTTGCTTTGGTACTGGTGGCGGCCCTGATCCTGTTCGGGGTGTATCAATTTTATCTTAAGAAGATGCCCACAACCGACGCGGGCACCGCGTCAACACAGGCCATCAACCTGACAGGCGTGCGCATGGACCTGCTGCAGATCGCCCAGGCGGAGCGGGGAAACATGGCGCTGAACAGCAATTGCGTCTCGCTGGATGAATTGATCTCCTCGGCCAGCCTGAGCATGTCCCGGTCCGGAAGAGACGGCTATACCTACGAGGTAAGTTGCATGGGGGGCGCGGAATTCCAGGTTGCGGCGCGCCACGCTCCTGCGCCGGAAGGTTCGCCGATCCGGTATCCCACGTTGGCCATTGATTCCTCAATGCAGGTTCGCGAAATCCAGTAGCGCTTCTCCCCCCCGACCGATGCACATTGCCCGATTTGACGGGAACAATTCCCTACCCGTCTGCGTATTTAGGGGTGAGGCCGCAGGAAGCGGCCGGTGGAAGATGGCGGAAGGGAGAGCAATAAAATGGGTGGCGACGTAATCGGATTGGTTGCCGTGGTGCTGACGTGCGGGATTCCCCTGGCTTTGATGTATACCTACTATCGCGTGCGGAAACTTCGCTCTGAAGAGCGATTGGCGGCGCTGGCGCGTGGGACGGAAATCCCGATGGAGCCGGAGCTGTCGCAATTTGCGCGGTCGCGGCGGGCGGGGATCCTGCTGGTGAGCGGGGGCGTGGGCATGATTGTCATGTTCGCGATGATCGCACGGGTTGTGGGCGAGCCGGAAACACTGGTGGCGTCGGCGTTTGGAATTCTGCCGCTCGCGGTGGGGCTCGGGTATTTCGTGGACGCAGCGCTGATTCACCGCGATTTGAAAGCGTCGTAAGCTTGCCGCGTGTGCGGCTTCCGAGCACCTGCTCAATGTTCAGGCTTCAAGTCGGCCACCAGGGTGCCAGCCAGCGCATAACTGGTGGTCGGCAAGTCTTGAAACGTGATCTGAATATGTTCGGCGCTGGCTTTCCCCTCCTCCATCAACGCCGAAGCGATGCGTTTGGCAATTTTGCGCTTTTGCTCGACTGAGCGCCCCTCAAGCCAGGTGATTTGAACGTAGGGCATACTGCCTCCTCAAGTACGGGTCTGGAAATCTTCTATATCTTAATGACGGCGGCCCGGCAGGGAAGGTGAGCTGCCCCCGTGTGTTAGAATCAAGCCCAGATGAATCCCGCGATTCCACAGATGCTGGAGCTGCAGCGGCTGGACCAGATTACGGCAGCGCTGCGCTCGGAGCTCGAAGGCATGCCCAAGCGGCAGCGGGAAGCGGATGCGAAGCTGAACGGCGAGCGGACCGCCTTGGCCGCCGCGAAAGAAGCGCTGGCGCAAGCCCTTGCGCAACGCAAGAGACTTGAACTGGACGTGCAGCAGTGGAAGGATCGCGCGAAGAAATATCGCGATCAGAGCAGTTCCGTAAAAACCAATGAAGCCTACAAGGCGCTGCAGCACGAAATCGCGACCGCCGAAGGTGAAGCCTCGAAGGCGGAAGACCGCGTGCTAGAGCAGATGATGGCAATCGAAGAAGCCGAGCGCCGCGTGAAGCGGCTGGAAGCGGAATTGAAAGAATCCGAGCAGATGATTGCGGCGGAGAAAAAACAGATTGAGGAGCAGTTCGCCGGAAAAAAGAAGGGCTGGGAAGCGGCAACAGCCGAGCGCCGCGTGGTCGCCAAGAAAATTCCCGAGGATTTGCTGGAGCTTTACGAACGGATTGCCAAAAAGCATCCGGGTACGGCGATGGCGCAGGTGCGCGACGGGCAGTGCAAGGCATGCGGGCTGCGCGCGCTGCCACATACGATTCAACAGTTGGAATCGGACACGGACGAAGAGATGTTGCGCTGCGAATCCTGCGGGCGAATTCTTTATTCGCTGGAACCCATCGCCCACGCCACGCCGAAAGAATCGGCTACGGGAGCGGCGAACTCCTGATGTGGAAACGTCCTTCAGTGCCAAAAGGCGCGGGCCTTTTCGGCGAAGCGGAACCCGAACGCAAGGTTGTGGCAGCCTACCAGGCGAATGTGGACGGCGGCTCGCGGGGAAATCCGGGCCCGGCAGCGTATGGCGTGGTGGTGCGCGATCCGCGCGGCGAGATTGTGGCGCGCCTGAAGAAGTACATCGGCAAAAACACCAACAATGTGGCGGAATATTTCGGGCTGATCGCGGCGCTGGATTACGCACAGAATCATGGCATTCGCGCGTTGCGCGTCGAAAGCGATTCGGAATTGATGGTCAAGCAGATGCGCGGGCAGTACAAGGTGAAGAGCGAAGAGTTGAAGCCGCTGTTTGAACGCGCGAAGAAAATGTCGCAGACGTTCGAATCGTTCCGCATCAGCCACGTCTATCGCGAACAGAACAAGGAAGCGGATGCGCTGGTGAATCAGGCGCTGGATGAGACTTCGGGTGCGGGGCCGGCTTCGAGTGCGGGTGCGCAGAAGCCCGCGGCGAAAGATGCAACCATGCGACTGGTGGCGCGGTATTCAGATGGAGTTTTGCAGCCCTACGAAACGCTGGATCTTCCGGATGGGACGGAAGTGGAACTATTGCTGCGGTTGAAGAAATAGCGGCGGACTGGCCCCGCTGCCACCTCGGGCTGGCTTGAAAGCCAGCGCTACATTTAAGAATGCAGAGGAAAAACTAGGCGGCGGTGAGTTCGCGGGCGGCTGGCGGCTTCAGGACGTAGGAGCGGTAGAGCGTGTCGCGCTGCGCGGGGCGAAAGCCGGCTTGTGCGATGATGCGGCGAAGCTCTTCTTCGTTGGTGCGGTTGCGGACGCCTGCGGCGTAGACCACATTTTCCTCGATCAGAATGCTGCCGACGTCGTCAGCGCCAAACTGCAAGCCGACCTGGCAAACTTTGATGCCAGGCGTGAGCCAGCTCGATTGAATGTGATCGATGTTGTCGAGATACAGGCGGCTGACCGCAAGCGTCTTCAAGTAATCCACCGCCGTGGTTTCCTGCACTTTTTTGCCGAGGGCCGTGTTTTCCGCCGCGAAAATCCACGGGATGAAGGCGGTGAACCCTCCGGTCTCTTCCTGGAGCTGGCGGACGCGCTCGAGGTGGTTTACGCGGTGCTGCAACGTTTCGCCGCAGCCGAACATCATCGTGGCCGTGGTCCGCAGTCCAAGCGAATGCGCCGTGCGGTGGACTTCCACCCAGTCGTCGCTGGTGCACTTCAGACGCGCGATCTTGCCGCGGATTTCGTCGTCGAGAATTTCCGCGCCGCCACCTGGGATGGATTGCAGGCCCGCGTCCATCAGGCGCTGGATGGTGTCGCGAATCGAAAGCTCGCTGACTTCCGCGATGCACAGAATTTCCGGCGCGGAGAAGCAGTGCAGGTGCACCTGCGGGTAGCGCGCTTTCAACGAGCGGAGAAGATTTTCGTAGTAGCCGATTTGCAGGTCGGGATGCAGGCCCCCCTGCAACAGAACCCCGGTGCCGCCGAGATCGAGCATCTCGTCGATCTTCGCGTAGATCGTTTCGAAGGGGAGAATGTAGCCGTCCTTCGCGCCAAGCGGGCGGTAGAACGCGCAAAACGAGCAGTATTCGGTGCAGAAATTGGTGTAGTTGATGTTGCGGTCGATCTGGTAGGTGGCGATGCGCGGATCGTTTTTCTTGAGCCGTAACTGGTGTGCGGCCATGCCGATGCCGACCAGGTCATGGGACTGGAGCATTTCGAGCGCTTGCTGTTTGGTGATTGCCACGGTGCATTTCCTTGGTGAAGAGAGTCGTTAGTCCTTAGTTCCTAGTTTTGTTCCCTCTAATCCGATTCAGCTTTGTGGGCCGGATCGGGTCGCGGCGAGGAAATCCGGGGATTGAGCCATTCCACCGGGCTCCACCGCCAGCGCGATCGGGTTTACGCGGGGAATCAGTCCCAATTCCTCCGCAAGCTGATAGTAGCGCGTCAGCCCCTTCCGATTCTCCTTGTCGAGATGATAGTCGATATTCTCGAGAAGATAGCGGCGCAAGTCGCCTACGGGGAGTTTCATTTCTTGCGCCGCTTCGGAAGCGATGGCGTCCACGTGCTGCAATCCGAAAGCGAGCGAATCCTGGAAGTCCTGCACGAGGTCCGGGGTGACGGCGCTGCGGCGCGCGGCCCAGACCGCAAGTACCGCGGGGAGGCTCGTCATCTCCCGCCACTTTTCGACAATATCGTAAATGAAGACGGAACCGCCCTCGTGGAGCCCTGCGAGCGAGGCCGGCGAGATCAGATCGCCCGAAGCATCGCGGTGAGCCGCGTGCGCGCAACCAATCACAAGACGCAAGGCCGGATCGCCGATCAGCAGAGCCGCATCCGCATGTTGCAGCATCGTGGTCAGGTCGGGCGCCGCCTCGAAAAATTCGGGCTTGGTGTGCCAGAGCTTTTCGCAAAGGATGCGGGTAAGCGCCTGGGTGCTGCGGGAACTGCGGTCCAGCGCAATGCGCGCGGCTTCCTGAATGGGCTTTTTGGAGACAAGCAGCAGGCTGCGAACGGATTTTTTCGAGGCGATGGAAAGATTCGGCAGAATCACCAGATCCGGAATGCGCTGGTACTCAATCGCGGGAATGATCGCCACATCCGCGGCGCCGGAACGAAGCGCCTCCGCGCACTGCGACGGCACGGTGAACGAAAGCTCGTACTTCCCGCGCAGCGGCCCATGCGTGAAGCCGCGCACCAGCGGCGCGGTGTTCAGATACTCAACAATGGAAATTCGCAGTGGATTCACGTTTGCAATGTGCCACCAAGGCAATTTCAGTATAGCAAAGGCAGCTTGCGGGAGGCTGGTCACTCTTCCCGTCGGAGACTCCAGCGCCTTCGAAGCCTATGAAAAATTAGGAGTTTCGCCGCTGCTCATTTACTTTGTGATTCTTGAGGCTTCTGCTACAATTAAGACTTTGCTTTTCAATCTTTTGGAGTGCAGGAATCGATATGGCAATGAAGTGTGAACTTTGCGGCAAAGGGCCGCAGTATGGAAACGTGGTCAGCCACGCCAACAACACCCGGCGGCGGCGCTGGAATCCGAACCTGAAGCGCGTCCGGGCGGTGGTTTCGGGCGTTCACAAACAGATTCGCGTGTGCACGGCTTGCATCCGTCTGGGCCGTGTGACCAAAGCGGCCTGAGCGAACCTTTGACTCTCTCCCAAAGCATCATCAGCAGAGCAGTGCGACTGCGGCGCGCCGGGGCACTTTTGCCCGTGGCGGGATTGGTGTTTTCAATCCTTGCCGGTTGCAAGCCTTCGGAGAACCATTCGCCCGACGTGTGGGCCACCGTGAACGGCACGGAGATCAAGCGCGATGAAGTGGAGAAATATTATCGCTCGCAAGTGAATCCAGAGGGTCAGGAGCCTTCGCAGGAAGAAGCGCTTTCGCTGAAGCTGAACGTCACCGACCAGCTGATCAACAACGAGATCCTGCTGGAGCAAGCGAAGAAGCTGAACCTGGAAGCGAGCGACGGCGAAGTGGAAGACAAATTCACCGAGCTGAAAAGCCCGTTCACCGAAGAAGAGTTCCAGCGGCAACTGAAAGCCCGCGGGATGAGCGTGGACGACCTGAAGCGCGACCTGCGGCGGCAGCTCTCCATCCAGAAACTGCTGAACCGGGAAGTGGCGGCGAAGATCACCATCAGCGATCAGGACGTGCTGGATTTTTACAACGCCAACCACAACCAGTTCAATGTGGCCGAACCGCAATACCGCATTTCGCAGATCGTGATTACGCCGCGCAAGGAATTGCAGGTGCGCAACCGCAAGAACGACGACGCCACGAACCCAGCCGAAGCAGAACGCAAAGCCAAGATGTTGACCGACAAGCTGAACAGCGGCGCCGACTTTTCGCAACTGGCGATGGATTATTCCGAAGACGTGAACACGGCCGGAAACGGCGGCGACCTCGGCTATATTCCGGAGTCGTCGCTGAACCAGTCCGACCCCATGCTGAAAAAGACGGTGATCGCGCTGAAGCCCGGGCAAGTGAGCCCGCCGATCCAGTTGAAGGACAGCATCCGCATCCTGAAACTGGTGGCGCGCGAAGCGGCCGGCCAGCGCGGCGTGAACGATCCGCAAGTACAGCAGACCATCCGCGACACCCTGCGCAACCGCAAGGAACAGCTTTTGCGTTCGGCATATCTGGCGCCCGCTCGAGACCAGGCCAAGGTGACGAATTATCTGGCGCAACAGGTGGTGGAAACCGCAGGGAAGTTGCCCGACGCGGCGAAGTCCACCCTGCCGCCCGCCAAGCCTGCTGTGTCGCTGCCGGCAACCAGTTCACCCGCCAACACGCAGTAATTCCCTGCCCTGCAATTTGCGCCTGGTTTGCGGCGGTTATTTCGCCGGAGCGTAGAGCGTTTTACTCCACCCAAGCAAGCACTTCCCCCGCGTTGACGGCTTGCCCTTCCTTGACGAGCAGGCGCTCGACCTTTCCGCTCTTGGGCGAGCGGATTTCGTTTTGCATTTTCATGGCTTCGACGACCAGCAGGCCCTGACCCGCTTCCACCGCATCTCCCACTGCCACGAGCACGCGAACCACTTTGCCGGGCATTGGCGCGGGGATTTCCTGGCGGCCTTCCACTTCCACGGCACCGTGCTTGCGTCCGCGCCACGCGCGCGTGTCGATGATCTCAGCGGAGAATTCGTGCGGGCCACAGCGCAGCTTCAGAGTGCCATCCGGAGAGCGCGAGATGTGCAGTTCGAAGGATTGACCGCCGAGCATTACAGAAACGACGTTGGGCCCGATCTGAATGGCGTCGGCGTCGACCAAATGACCGTCCAGGGAAACAGTCGACAGGCCATTTCTTTCTTCGAGTTCCACGACGTGATTGCGTTTGCCGCCTGCGCCCGTGAGCTGAATTTCGAATTTCATGGCATGTGATCCATTTGCTGGCGCCGCCCCTCCATCTTCCAGCGGGATGGAGGCTGCGGCGGCGCTGCGCCTCCCTGGGCAGGCCCATTCGATTGCGCGCTGTGCCACAAGGCAGCCGCGATCAACGCGGCTTCTTCGGTGCCGGGACGCGGCGCTTCCGCTGCCGGACGCGGCCGCGAAAGCAGTTCGTCGAGCCACTTCGTATGAATCTCTCCTCGGAGAAATTCCGGTTCGGCAAGGATTCTCCGGAAAAGACCGACGTTGGTGCGAATGCCCATGATGGTGTATTCGTCGAGAGCGCGGCGAAGGCGTGCGATGGTCTCTTCGCGGCTGTTTCCCCACGCGATCAATTTGCTGAGCAAGGGGTCGTAGTCCATCGGCACGGTCCAGCCTTCGTAAACACCTTCGTCCAGGCGAATCCCCGGGCCGGTTGGCGCGTGGCGGGAAATAATTTTGCCGGGTGAAGGAAAGAAATTGTTGTCGGGGTCTTCGGCGTAAAGGCGGACTTCCATTGCGTGGCCGCGAGGGGTGATCGTTTCCCACGCAAACGGCAAGCGGTGATCGGCGGCGATCGCGATCTGGAGTTTCACTAAGTCGAGGCCAGTTACCTGTTCGGTGACGGGGTGCTCCACCTGCAAACGCGTGTTGACCTCGAGAAAATAAAAGTTGAGGTCGGCGTCCACCAGGAATTCCACCGTCCCAGCGTTGATGTAGCCTCCGGCGCGGGCGAGGCGGACCGCCGCATCACCCATTTTGCGGCGGAGGTCCGCGGTCACGACGGGCGAGGGCGCTTCCTCGACCACCTTCTGGTGGCGGCGCTGCACGGAACATTCGCGTTCGCCCAGGGAAACGCAGCGGCCGTGCGCGTCGGCGAGAATCTGAATTTCAATGTGCCGCGGGCCGATCAAATATTTTTCCAGGAAAACCCGCTGGTCGCCGAAGGCGTTCAACGCTTCGGACGCCGCATCGCGCCACGCCGCCGCGAACGCCGCATCGTTCGGCACCACGCGCATGCCCTTGCCGCCGCCTCCGGCGATTGCTTTCAGCAGCACCGGATAGCCCATGTTTTGCGCCAGCGCTTGGGCTTCTTCAGGATTTTCGATCGGGTCGCTTGTGCCCGGCACGGTCGGAACGTCCGCGCGGCGCGCCAGTTGTTTGCCGGCGGTCTTCGAGCCCATGGCTTCCATGGCCTCGGCGGAAGGGCCGATAAACGTGATCCCCGCATCAGCGCAGGCGCGAGGCAACGCGGGATTTTCGGCGAGGAAGCCGTAACCCGGATGCAGCGCGTCGCAGCCGGATTTTCTCGCCACATCCATCAGTTTGTCGATGCGCAGATAGCTCTCGCGGGAAGACGCCGGGCCGATCAGGTAGGCTTCATCGGCGAGCCGCACGTGAAGAGAGGTGCGGTCCACTTCGCTGTATACGGAAACGGTCTGGATGCCCAGTTCGCGGCAGGCTCTGAGGATGCGGACGGCAATCTCACCGCGATTGGCGATTAGGATTTTCTTGAACATGGGCCTCTGGGGTTCACGGGGATTTTAGCATGCGGGGTGGAGGGGCCAAAACCGCAGCGCAGAGAATCATTCACTGTCAGACACTTGTGCTATAATGTCAGACACAGAAGCGAAAGGAGCGCAGCGTGGCATCCCAACGAATTTCCGTTCGCGTTTCCGGAGGAATTGCCCGGCGGTTGAAAGAGCGTTCAAGAGCGACGGGCGCCCGCGAGTCACAGGTTGTGCGCGAGGCGCTGGAACAGTACCTTTCCGAGAAACGCGCGGAAGAAACCACCTTTGATCTTCTGCGAGAAGCGGGATTGATCGGATGTGTCAGTGGTGTGCCCCGGGATCTCAGCACAAACAAGAAATACTTCAAAGGTTTTGGGGAGCGGAAATAGTGCGGGTGCTCACGGACACGGGCCCTCTGGTGGCTATTCTGTCTTCCACCGACCAGTACCACGAGATTTGCCTCCGGACTGTGCAAGGCTTGCGCGGGCCCCTATTGACTTGCTGGCCGGTTATTACCGAGGCGGCCTGGTTACTCCAAGGCACGCCCCTCGCATTTGAGAAACTATTGCGAAGCATCTCTGATGGCGCCGTGGAAATACTTCCAGTGGCAGGGAAAGAAGCGTCCGCCGTTGCGGAGATCATGAAAAAGTACGGAAATCTCCGCCCCCAGTTTGCCGACGTCATGCTCGTTTATCTGGCGGATCGCGAAAACATCCGAACGATTTTCACGCTGGACCGCCGGGACTTCTCCGTTTACCGGGCGGGGCGAAAGGGATCGTTTCGGATCGTGCCGGGATAGAAATCTTCAGATCAAATTCGGCAATAGACTTACAGCGGAATGTTGGCGTGCTTCTTTTTGGGGTTGGTGTCGCGCTTGTTTTCGAGGGCGCGCAGCGAAGTGATGATGTGCGCGCGGGTGGTCGCGGGTTCAATTACGGCGTCGATGTAGCCGCGCTCGGCGGCGACGAAGGGATTGGCGAAACGGTTGCGGAACTCGGCGATTTTTTCCTTGCGCAGGGCGGCACGGTCCGCTTCGGGGGCGTTGCTTAGCTCGCGCTTGTAGACGATGTCCACGGCGCCTTCCGGCCCCATCACCGCAATCTCCGCGGTCGGCCAGGCAAAATTGGCGTCGGTACGGATGTGCTTTGAAGCCATGACGCAATAGGCGCCGCCATACGCCTTGCGGGTGATGACGGTGATTTTCGGCACGGTGGCTTCGGCAAAGGCAAACAAGAGCTTTGCGCCATGGCGAATGATGCCGCCGTATTCCTGCTGCGTACCAGGGAGAAACCCGGGAACGTCTTCGAATGTAATCAGGGGAATGTTAAACGCGTCGCAGAAGCGGACAAAGCGCGCGGCCTTCACCGAAGCGTTGATATCCAATGTGCCGGCCAGGAACGCGGGCTGATTGGCGACGATACCCACCGGCCGCCCGTCGAACCGCGCAAATCCCACCACGATGTTCTTTGCGTAGTGCTCGTGCACTTCGAAAAAGTAATTTTCGTCCACCAGGGCGTGGATCACGTCCTTGATATCGTAGGGTTTCAGCGGATCTTCCGGAACGATGGAATTCAGCGATTCCTCTCGACGATCGATCGGATCGTTCGACGCGCGCCGCGGCGGATCCTCAAGGTTGTTCGAGGGCAGAAACCCGATCAGTTCACGGACCATGGCCAGGCAATCGGCATCGTCGCGGGAGACAAAATGCGCCACGCCGCTGGTGGAGTTGTGCGTCATGGCGCCGCCGAGCTCCTGCTTGGTGACCTCTTCATGCGTGACGTTCTTGATCACATCGGGCCCGGTGACGAACATGTACGAAGTGTCGCGGGTCATCAGCACAAAATCGGTGATGGCTGGGGAATACACCGCGCCGCCCGCGCAGGGGCCCATGATCGCGCTGATCTGCGGGATCACGCCGCTGGCCAGCGTGTTGCGCAGAAAAATCTCAGCATAGCCTGCAAGCGAGGCGACGCCTTCCTGGATGCGCGCCCCGCCGGAATCGTTCAGGCCGATCACCGGTGCGCCGTTGCGCATGGCCAGGTCCATGATCTTCACGATTTTCTGCGCATTCGTTTCCGAAAGCGATCCGCCAAACACGGTGAAATCCTGCGCGAAAACGTAGACCAGCCGCCCTTCGATGCGTCCAAACCCCGTGACGAAGCCGTCGCCTGCGGGCCGCTGCTCCTCCGAACCAAAATCCACGCAGCGGTGGCGCACAAATTTATCGAGTTCCTCAAACGTGCCTTCATCCAAAAGCAGCTCAATCCGTTCGCGCGCGGAAAGTTTTCCGGCCTTGTGCTCGCGCTCGCGGCGCCCCGCCCCGCCGCCGGCTTCGGCCTCCTCCGAAATGCGGCGCAATTGCTCCATTCGGTCCGCGTTCGCGGAAGATTCCCAGGTACGATTCCTGTCAGCCAAGAGGCCCTCCCTCGGGCGCGTCGCTCTTTGGAGCGAAAATCAAGACAGCAGCGTGGGTCGCCAGCCATACCGTGCCAAGCAGCAGCACCACGCCCAGCACTATTTCCGCCAGGATGGCGCCGGCACGCGGCAGGGGAGATTCGATTGATGTGACGTAGAGGGTGGCGCGGACCAGGATCACCATGGCGCTCAAGGTGGTTGCCACGATCATCAGCGTCGTCAATATGGAAAGAATGATTTGTCTCATAGCCAGCGCGGGTGGCGGCGTTTCCATCCAGCCAAAGCATAACGCATTGGAGCGCAAAGCTGAATGCGCGGAGACTCCGTCATCAACGAAGACCTGCAGATAATTTGCGGCTGGGAGAATTGCATTGGCGAGGCATGGCCCAAGGCGGAAAATCCTACCGCAGGCCCGACCAATCGTCGGCAACCACGATCGAATCGGTGGGGTTAGAGGGATCGTACTTCACGCTGGTCGGATATCCGGTCACCAACCGCTCAATTTTCACCTGGCTCTCGAGGCCGGTGATGTCCTGCGCGGTGTGATACGTCACGCCGGAAATCGAGTAACTATAGGAGACCAGGCTGCGCGGCCGGCCATCCGGCACAGCCTGCGAGCGCATGCCAAGAAAGCCACCTCGCTTTTCGATTGGAGGCGCGGGATGCTGCGCGAGTTCCACCACTTGCCCTTCCGCGATTCGCCCGATCAGATTCAGGTGCAGCCTGCGCTTGCGCTCCTCCGCCTCCGGATCGGCCGCGGGCCGCGCGAAAGCATACGCAATCAAGGCGAGGGCAGCGAGGCTTCCGCCGCCAATCATGAGCAGCAACTTCCAATCGGCGAGCAATTCTTTCAACGCTCAACCCCTTGCACACTTAAGTTGGAATGTTAGATAGAGCGGGCCAATCGCCCCGCCACCCGAGCGAAATTCCCGGCGGCACCCCGGCCCTCTCTACTGCCTTTTATAGTACCCAATGCGGGCGGGCTAAGCGAAGTCAGGAAGCCGGGGCATGCACCGGATTGTGCAACACGCCAATTCCGGAAACCGAAACGTCCACGGTGTCTCCGGCGGCAATCGGCCCAACTCCGGCGGGAGTCCCGGTGGCAATCACATCGCCCGGAACCAGTGTCATCATCCGCGAAATCCAGCGAATCAGAAATTCCACCGGGTAAACCATCAGCGAGGTGTTGCCGGACTGCTTCACCACGTCATTCACGCGGGCTTCCACCAGCGCGTTGCGCGGGTCCAGTTGCGTCTCAATGTGCGGCCCCACGGGGCAGAAGGTGTCAAAGCCCTTGGCGCGGGTGAACTGCACGTCGCTCTTCTGCAAATCCCGTGCGGAAATGTCGTTGAGGCAGGTGTAGCCGAGAACATAGGACAGCGCGTCATCCGAATCGCTCAACTGCGCGCATTTCTTCCCGATGATCACGGCGAGTTCGGCTTCGTAGTCCACGTGGTTCGAATAGCGGGTGAGCACGATCGCCTCATCTGTCCCGATCACAGAGGAGGGCGTTTTCAAAAAAATCATCGGTTCTTTCGGGACCTGGTTGCCCATCTCTGAGGCATGCGCGGCATAGTTGCGCCCCACGCAAACGATTTTCGACGGCTCGACCGGCGCGAGCAATCGCGCCTCTCGCACGGGCAGCGAAGCATCTTCCCGCGACCACTTCAGCCAGGGAGGGGCCGAAATCCCGTGGATGATCTCGCCTTCAATTACGCCGTATGAGGGTAAAACTCGTGAAGCCACACCTGCGGATTTGGGGACAAACCGGCAAAATTTCATTTTATGGGAACCTGTTCAGCGGGAGGTATGCGTACCCTGAGCTTCTCGCGCCCGCCACACAATCATACCAATCCACGAGAGGGTTGCAAAAAGCAGGTAGACCACCGCTCCCATCACGAAGACGTGGAAAGTGCTGTAGTAATCCTGAAGCAGTGTGAATTTCAGGCTGAGGATGCGATAGGTCAGGGTGAGCACGCTCCAGGCCAGCAGCCCGGAAACCAGCAATTCCCCGGAAGAGACCAGGAAACGGAGCACTGGCAGCGCGGCGATTGCGATGAGCAACAGGGTGGCTATCACGTTTCGCTGTTGCGCCAGCGGCTCCAGGAAGGGCACGCGATTCGCCATCAGGATCCACGCGACGAACACCAGCGAGAGCCATATTCCGGTGTACAACCCTACCCGAATGGGAGCGTTACGAAGAAATCGGAACCACCGGTAACCCGGCGGGCTGAAGTTAGCTGGCATAGTGCTGGGCCGCCTACCAGAGAGACGACCACCACCTATAAACACGACTTCAGTGGGAAGGTTGCGCGACTTCCACCGCAATCGCAAGACTCGGAGCGCTTTCGTTGCCCGAGCGATCCACGGCTGTTACGGCATACCAATAGTGTTGGCCGACCTGCACAGAATTATCACGATAAGCGGGCGAGGGCAAGAGATCCGGCGTGAGCAGAACTCCCCGCGCACCCTCCTGCTCGCTGCGATAAACACGGTACCCCGCCAGGTCGGATTCCACGTTAATAGACCAGGATAGCTCCACCGCAACCGAGCCCGCGGTGGCCCCCGGCTGAATGACAGCAACGATGCCTTGCGGCGCGGCGGGAGGGAAAGTGTCCTTTGGCGTTACGATGGCCATCGGCGAGTCGTTCGCTTCGAGCGGCCCCGCGGGCGAGCCAGTGACGCTGCGCACGACATAAGCGTACGTCTTCCCGTAATCGAAGCCGGAGTCGCGGTAATCGGTTGTGTCCGTAGCTCCAAGCTGAAGCAGAGGCGATTTCCAGTTCGCCTGCAGGGGGGCACTGGCGGCAGTTGCCGAGGAGGCGGGATCCAACTCGCCGCGGTAAACGTGATAAGTCGTCGCGCCCGAAAGCGGCTCGCCGGCGGAAGTACGAGTTGGCGCCGGCCATTTCAGATCGATCCCCTGCTCCGTCACGTTCGCGTCCAGGGAAGCAACACGTTCGGCGACCGGATAGAGATGCAGCGTGACGTCTTTCGAATCGGGCGAGAGATGCTTTTCGGATAAAAGTGTGCGGACGCGATAGACAAACGGCTGGCCGGAACGACGCTGGGGATCCGAGGGCGAAACGGGATCGACAAATTGCACCTGACCGCGCTGCGAATAGCGTGCCACCAGCGCACCGGGGACGGTGTCCACCACCCGAAACGACTTTGGGTCCGGCGTGCCATCGGCGCGCAAAGTTCCCCGCAAAACTTCAAACGACGGCACCTGCGGGAGCGAGCGGCCCAGCGTGCTCTTCCCAGGCATGGTGAAGGTGAGCAACACCCCGTCGCCCGCCTGCCTGGCGGCGAGATCAAGGATTGCTTGAGGCACCGGAGGAACGGGGGGCGTGGGCTCGCCTGGAGCGCCGCAACCGGCCAGAAGCACGAAACTGGAAGATAGAAAATAGAATATGGCAGCGGACGGGGCGTGTGGTTTTCGCAGGCGGGATAGCGTCCCAGATCTATTTTCCATTTTTGAATTTCAATTTTCGGAACTTAGAGAATATAACGGCTCAAATCCTGGTTCTTCACGATATCGGAGAGCTGTTTGTTCACGTACGCCGCGTCGATCTTCACGTTTTTCTTCTTGAGGTCGGGCGCTTCGAAGGAAAGCTCGTCCAGAACTTTTTCGAGAATGGTGTGAAGCCGGCGCGCGCCGATGTTTTCCGTTTGTTCGTTCACGCTGGTGGCGAAGCGCGCGATGGCCTGCACGGCATCCTCGGTGAATTGCAGCTTCACGCCCTCGGTTTCGAGCAGCGCGATGTATTGCTTGATGAGCGCGTTTTTCGGCTCGGTGAGAATGCGGACGAAGTCTTCTTCTTTCAGCGACTGCATTTCCACTCGGATAGGCAGGCGGCCCTGAAGTTCGGGGATGAGATCGGACGGCTTGGTGACGTGAAACGCGCCTGCGGCGATAAATAAAATGTGGTCGGTGCGGATCATGCCGTAGCGCGTGTTGACCGTGGTGCCTTCGATGATCGGCAGGATGTCGCGCTGCACGCCTTCGCGGGAAACGTCCGGGCCGTGGCCGGACTCGCGCCCGGCAACCTTGTCGATTTCGTCGACAAAGATGATGCCCATCTGCTCGGCGCGTTCAACGGCTATGCGCGTCACCTGGTCCATGTCAATCAGCTTGTTCTCTTCTTCCTGGATCAGGTATTCGAACGCATCCGCAACGCTCATCTTGCGCTTTTTCTTTTGCTGGCCAAACATGCCGGAGAGCATGTCCTTGATATTGACGTCCATCTCCTCGACGCCCTGATTGGAAATAATTTCAAAGGAAGGCATGGCCCGTTCGCGGACCTCCAAATCCACCATGCGCTGGTCCAGCTTGCCTTCGCGCAACTGCACGCGCAGCTTTTCCCGGGTGCGCTGCGTTTGTTCGCGTTGTGCGGCGCGTTCGGCGTCTGGCGTTCCCGGAGCCTCCACCTGCGGCGGAAGCAACAGGTCCAACACGCGTTCCTCCGCGGCTTGTTCGGCGCGATCGGCGACTTCGTCCAGTTTTTCCTCGCGCACCATGTCAATCGAAGTTTCCACCAGGTCGCGCACCATGGATTCCACGTCGCGCCCCACGTAACCGACTTCCGTGTACTTCGAAGCTTCCACCTTCACGAAGGGGCAGCCCGCCAGCCGCGCCAGCCTGCGCGCAATTTCCGTCTTGCCAACGCCGGTAGGCCCGATCATCAGGATATTCTTCGGCAGGACGTCTTCGGCGATCTCCGGCGGCAACTTTTGCCGGCGAACGCGATTGCGCAGGGCAACGGCCACGGCGCGCTTCGCCGCCGCCTGCCCGACAATGTATTTGTCGAGCTCCACCACGATTTCCCGCGGCGTCATGTCGTCCAGTGCCGGAAGCAATTCGCCTTCTTCCGCGGGCACGCTGCCGTTGCCGCCGGGAAATAATGTGATCTCTTTATCGGTCTTGATAGCCATGAAAGTTCGATTCCTTGCCCTGGCCGGAGGAGAAGATTCCGGCGATTCCCCTATATCTCTTCTACGGTAAAGTTCGCGTTGCTGTAAATGCAAATTTCGCTGGCGATGCGCATGGCCTCCAGCGCAAGCTCTTTCAGCGGCAATTTCGTGTGCTTCATCATGGCGCGCGCGGCAGCAAGCGCATAAACTCCGCCCGAGCCGATTGCACAAAGGCCGTCATCCGGTTCGATCACGTCGCCGTTCCCGGAAAGCACGAAGGTCGCTTTCGAATCCGCCACGATCAACAGCGCTTCCAGGTGGCGCAGCGCGCGATCCTTGCGCCACTCCTTGGCCAGCTCCACGGATCCCTTTTGCAGGTTCCCGGAATGTTCCTGCAGTTTCCCTTCGAAGCGTTCGAATAAGGAGATCGCATCGGCGGTGGAGCCGGCAAATCCCGCGACGACCTTGTCGTTGTAAAGCCTGCGCGTTTTTCTGGCGGTGTGCTTGATGACGTGATCGCCCATGGTCACCTGTCCATCGGCGATCAGCACGACTTTGCTGTCTTTCCGGAGGCACAAAACCGTTGTGCCGTGCATCTGCGGCTCTCTCGAAGCGTGACCCATTCCCTTAGTATACAGTGCCACCGCTGTCCGGTCATTTTCAGCGGCCCGATGCGAACGCCATAAACAGGGCCTGATTTTCAGTTCGTCTGGTTAATTTGGCGAAAAGAGAGGATTTTGTAAGCGATTGGTCCCATCGCGCTCTGCACAAGGCAACTGTTGTAATTGATGCCTTGCCCGAGATTGTTGCCCGGTCCGGTCTGCCTAAAGGAAGCAGTGCCCAGGGTGGCGAGCGGGTTCCCAGCGAGATCGCGAGTCTGCGCAATCAGCACCGCGCCGCTAATCTGACCGTTGCCGGATTTGGTGGACAGGAAGTTTCCTTGACCGATGACGAGAATGAGGCCCTGCCACGACGCATCCGGATCGTACTTCAGCGTGCCAGTCACCAGCAGCAGGCCGAAGCCGGTGTTGCGCCAGGAGTTCATGTCCAAGTCACCGTTGACAACGATGGTCATCGGATGGCTTGCGGACATCCCGGAAGGGAAACTGGAAGGAGTGGTGGGGCCGGTGAGCACCACATCGGCACTGTTGGTGATGTCCTGGACGACGGCCTCGAGACCGCTGGGCGTCAGCCAATTCGGATTCATCACACCGCCCACATTCACTATGCTGCCAGTAGCAGCAGGCGGCGGAGGCGGAGGACTGCTTGGAATTGACGAGCCAAGATAATTCGCCGCCGGAGTGGCTCCGCCGGAAATATTGCTTTTCGAACTATCGCTTGCAGAGCCGTTGGTATAGCCGATTGCTGGCAGCATCGCAGGGCCGGCGCCGCATTGATCTTGTCCCCGAATGAAGAAACTGTTGGTGCCGGGGCCTTCGTAAACGACATTGTTACCCTCAAGCGTGAGTGCGGCGGGAAATGTCTGGCTGGACAAACCGGGAAATACCACCAGCGGCCGGACGACATACTGCAGCATACTCTGGCTGCCGTTTGGCAGCACCGCATAGGAAGTAATCTCCAGGGCCTGTGAAGCGGTGGCAGGCGGCGCCAAAGTTGTAATTAAACCTGGAGTAGGCGCGTTTGCCGGGTCGTAGAACAGCGGAGTGACCCCATCCACGATATTATCTGCGTTGACGTCTACGCCCGATCCCGGCACCTGAGGATCTCCCATGGATTGTTCGGTCACCGCATTTATGCGCACCCATTTGTAGGAAGCGGGCGGCAACCCCGCGACCGGCGAAACGGAGGCATTTATGGTGACGTTGAGAGTGGCTACATCCACGCCAAATTCCCGCGCGTACTCATTGTCCGGATAGGTCGCGGGGTTCGCGGTATTGTTGGGGGCGATGACTTGGCCCCCCGTGGGATTGATAATATAGACGACCTGGGAGAGGCTCAACGGGGAAGCCGGAAGCGGTAGATAATTGGGATTGGCCGGCAGGAGCCGCCCGCGGGCTTCTTCGAGGCCAGCAAGGGCGGCGTAGTAGGCGCTGGTGGAAGTCCGATAATTGTTGGCCAGCGCCGAATCGGTGCCCGAGGAAACGATCAGCGCGATGGCCACAACGCTGATCAACAGCAATGCAAAAATGGCAATCAGCAGGGCCGTACCGCGTTGGGCGCGGCTCCCGGCGACTCGTTGTTGGCGCTTCATCATTTTCATCATTCTTGTCAGCACGTTACTGTGACGGATTCAAGCGATGCCCCCGGCCGTCCAGCTCCACAAGTTTCAACACCTGCGTTTGCGCGTCGGGCTGCCGAGTCATCACGATCAAGTTGATGTCTACATCGCGGATATTACCGGGCAAGCCATCGCTTCCAGCCAGAGGGCAAGGTTTTGGCCCCGCAGAAGTATTGCATGTGTACTTGAAAATCGGCTGAGGTGCGCCGCCGGGAAACATCGAGGGATAGGTAGCATTGATTTGGGTCAGTAGCCCGGCAGAGGGCGTGTTCATGACGTTGTTCATGACGTTGGTCAGGAACGGGACCCTCACGGCTGCGGTGGAGGTGGAATTCACCGGATCTCCTGTCGCCGTTTTGCCCACTACCGAGCGATACAGCGTTGTGCCGATCAACTGGTAACGAACCCAGCTAACCCCATTACCCAAATCCGTTTCCACAATTAAATCAAAATCCCCCGGCGTCTGGCAGGTGCCACTGCCTGCGGTCCCCACCAAACAAGAAGTGGCCGGGTAGTTGGGATCCCACGCCACCGGGCTCAACACATACTGAGAGGAATCTGTCGGTACCTTGGAGAACATGCTGACCGCCGGATAACCGGAGACATTGAAATCGCGCACAATCTGGTCAATGGCCAGCCGGGTTTCCTGGAACGCACCCGATAATTGTGTCTCGCTGGAATATTTCTGCTGCGAGAGCTGCAGCAATCCGAACATGGCTCCGCAAATCAAGGTGAAAATGGCCATGGCAATCATCAACTCCAAAATCGTGAACCCGCGCGTATGCGGCATCGGGGCAGCCCTCATTTGGACACCAGAGTATCGAGCGAGATGGGAAAGCTCGGGGATTTCATACCCCGGCGGAACGCCCCCACGATTATGCGCTTGCCGGTGGTGGAGCCGTTGTTGATGGTGACCACGGCCCAGCGAACATCGTTGACCGCGCCGGTAGGATCGTTGGGCTCGGTGTAGGTGAAACCGTAGCCGTTGACCAGCGGCTGGGCGTAGTCAATAACCGGTGTGTTGTTGAAGAGCGGACTGCCGACAACTTGTCCCGGCTGACTAGGATCTCCGATATAGCAGGTAACGCCCAGCGGGCAAGTGACTCCCAGGGAGTCGGTGAACGTTTTGGCCCCAAGAGGAAGCGCACGCAACGCTTCCATTTGTCTTTGAGCAATCACCAGGGCGGAGCCGTCGCTTCGGTTGTTGGCATTCAGCATCATCGAGCTTGGCACCAGCTGTGCCACGGCCACCAGGCCGACCACGACGATGACCGTGGCGATCAGCATTTCGGCGAGTGTAAAGCCGCTTTCGCCGCCACGATGAGAGGCGGCCATCGGCTTCATATCGGGATGTGCGCAAAGTTTCATCGCAATTGCTGCCAGTTGCCAGTGGAATCCCCGGTCCAAATCTCAAGGGAGCCGGCGGGCATTAGCAACACCACGCGATAGCCGGCCTCCGGGGCCACGCTGGAATTAAGGTAAAACGCGTTGACATTGCCAGTGGACACCGCGCCACGGGCATCGAACCGAACCGTCCCCCCGCTGGGGGGAACACTCACTGGGGTAGTGCCAACAAGCTGGGCAGCCGTGGGCAAGGCGCCAGCGCCGGGCACTGAGCCTGCACTAACCAGATTTCCCGCGGAGCCCAGCAGGATGGTCCTGGCATTGACTCCGGTCATCCGATTTCCGCTGGTATCGGTCATGAAAGCGTCGGTCATCGTAGGATCCGAAGAATCAGGTTGAATCACGCAAATCACCGGTCTGTTCTGACGAATCGCTTCATAGCGCGTTAATCGCAGAATATCGGCCATCTGTGTCGCCGCGTTGCTGAGCTGGTAAAAGTGGTAGGCGCGCAAGAAATAGGGCATGGCCACGGCCATCAGAATCATGGCCACCGCCATGGCTACGACAAGTTCCGTGAGGCTGAAGCCGGAATCCCGCCGAGCCTTCATTTCAGTCCAATCCTGCGTCCTGGCATGACAACCGTCCGTAGCGCCGCCTGCGGTACAGTCGCGTGCTCACTGGTTGACTGGGACCTACTAACTTATCAGGCTTCCCGCTCGCTAGATAGAGGCTATTCGTCTGGCTAATACACAGTTACTAAGCCTACCGCCGCATCCGGTATGCTTCGGAGGGATGATAAACCCAGAGGCGCTGTCTGGAGCAATTTTTGATGGAGGATGTTACTTGGGTTTCTTGCCGCCGGTCTCTTTGAATTTCTGGACCAGGGCTTCACGGGAGAAGAAGTCCGCCGCGAGGGGCGGATTGATCTGGCAAGTGTCGTAAAAAACCTGGGAAATACGCCGGCCGTCACGTTCCCGGGTGACTTGCATGGGCACCTGCACGCCCCCGTTGGGACGGTAATTCGAAAATATCGTAACGTCTTCCCGCAGCTGGCCGGTGCTTTCGTCTTTCACCCGCACCACGCTGCGAATCAGCAGGTGCGTCGAACGATCCACGGCCAGGCGGTAAACGCGTTGCTCTTGATCGGAAATCTCCACCCAATCCACTTCTCTCAGGTCCACCGTGTCGTGCCCGCCCCAGTGAAACCCTAGTTCCGGATCCTTCAAGCTCAACCTCAGGAGATTGTCCGAGCTGCGCCGGACCGCTTCCTGAAATTCCGCAATCGTATCCTCCGGCATGTCGGAAACTCCACCGCGGTCCATCGTCCAGCCGTGATCGCCGCTAAAAAGCGTGATCACCAGGCCGCCATGCGACAGATCCAGTTCCTGCACCCCGATCATGTAGCCCAAGAGCGTGTTGCGCCCATGCGCGACATAGTCCGTGCGATTCTTATCCGGAAATTCCCAGGAATCCTTGAACTGGACATAACCCGCAAGCGCGCCGTTGTGCCCGATGGCGGCCCTGCGGCCGTCGCACTGGCGCTCCCTCATATCCAGGTACAGCGGCCCGCCCATTCCCTGAATCAACTGATTCAGGATTTGTTTGGCTTTGGCCTCGCTGGCCTCCGGGGCCACCATATCCGGATTTTGCGCGCGCGCCGCGAGCGGCGTCAGCAGCAGCGCCATCGCCACACAGGCCCAGCAAGTATTCCCGCTTAGCCGCACAGTACGGAACCTCCGTTGACGTTCAATATTTCTCCGGTCATGAAATTCGAAAGGTCGGAAGCCAGAAACAGCATTGGCCCGGCAATCTCTTCTGCGGTTGCCGCTCGCCCCAGCGCAATCACGGTGGCGGCCATCTTTTGCCCCGCCTTCGAGTTCAGCACCGCGTTCGACATATCCGTCGCCACCCATCCCGGGGCCACGCTGTTCACCAGGATTCCGTGGCGCGCCAACTCCGTCGCCAGCCCTTTCGTCAGGCTGATGATGCCGCCCTTCGAAGCTCCATAGTGCACATGCAGCGATTCGCCGCGCTGCCCTGCGGTCGAGCTGATCGGGATAATCTTCCCGCTCTTCTGCTTGATCATGTGCGGCACCGCGAAGTGGATCACCGAATAGACGCTCTTGAGGTTGATACGAATCATGTCGTCCCACTGTTTCTCCGACATTTTCTCGATGGGAAGGTCTTCCGGGTTCCAGACGCCGGCGTTCGGCACCAGGATGTCCAGCCGCCCCAGGCGCTTGATGGTGTGCTCGACCAGCTTGCCATTGTCACTGTGCTTGCCGGCGTCCGCTTTGAATGCCTCGACGCGCGTGCCGTGCTTTCCGGCTTCCTGCTCGACTTGCTTCGCCGCTTCCTTGGCCGAGTTGTAGCTGAACACCACGTCCGCGCCGGCCTGCGCAAATAATTTCACCGCGGCCGCACCGATTCCGCGCGAGCCTCCAGTAATAAGTGCCGCTTTGCCTGCCAAAGAAATCATGGTTCCCCCATAGTCAGATTCGCAAACTCGTGCTCCAGGTTGGTCGCCGCTTTCAAGGCTTTCCAGCTGGAATCTTGTGTGCCGCCCGCGCCGCGCCCACGAAATCGCCGAACAAGCGTTCGGCGAGCGGGTCGCCTTCCATGCGTTCCGGATGCCACTGCACCCCGATCACCCAGTTTGCGTCGCCCGTCCATTCGACGCTCTCTACAATTCCGTCCGGCGCGTGGCCGGTAATCTTCAATTGCCGCCCGGGCTGTTCGATCGATTGGTGGTGAGAGCTGTTCACCACCGCTTCGGCGGCCGCCGCAAGCGCCGCGAGGCGGCTTCCGGGCTCAAATCGGGCCGCATGGCGCGGGTCGTCCTTGGGCTCGGGGATCAAATCCTTCCGCCGGTGCGGCACGGTCGTCCCAGTTTCGCTCTGCAAGTCCTGAATCAGCGTGCCGCCCAGATACACGTTCAAAAGCTGGCAGCCGTAGCAGATGGCCAGGACAGGCTTCTTTTCGGAAAAGGCGTGGTCGAGGACGGCGCGGTCCGTCTGTTCCCTCGGCGGATCGGCGGGCTCCGACTTTCCGGCATTCGTGCGACCGTACTCTTCGGGAGCCACGTCCGCCGGACTGCCCGGCAGCACAAAACCGTCCAGCGTAGGCAGAATGGCCCGCAGGCCCTCGGGATCGGTCAAAGACAGCTCCACCGGCTCGCCCCCGGCTCGTTTGACCGCCTCCGCGTAATAGCGATTCTTGCCCCGCCAGGGAAGCAGGCTGCCCTGGCCCTCCTCAGACGTGCGCCAGGGGATGCCAATGCGGGGTCGGTTGGGACCTGTGGGGCTCATGGAACCCAGCATCGTAGCATTCCCCCAAACCCTGCGGCAACCAGCCTGCCGGAGTTGCAATAGCCCTGTCACATCGTATCCCTCTGGCGAAGCTGAGGTGCTTGAGGGGTATGAGGTGGAGATGCGAGGGGGCTCGATTGCCGATTGGCACTACGGAACCGGTTGGAACTCTGGGACGCCGAACTGCCAAAGCAGGAAGCTCCAGGAATTCGCCTGCGACTCTTGATAGCTTTTCTCTGAACTGGAGCCGTGACCACCTTCGTAATCAACGTATAGCAACACCGGGCGGCCACTTGTGCTCGCCGCCTGCAAACGAGCTGCCAGCTTGCCCGACTGCCAGGGATTGGCGCGCGGATCGTTCATACCGATCGTGAGGAGAACTGCTGGATAAGGTGTTCCGTTCTTGACGTGCTGGAGAGGGCTCATCGCATAAAGGGCGTTGAAGCCGTTTTGCGTCTTCGTGCTGCCGAACTCAACTATGTTTGGCGAACCGTTCGCGGTCGCGTCTATGCGCAACATATCGACGCCGCCGTAGTCGATAATTGCCGCCGCGAACAAGTTCGGTTGCTCGGTGATAGATCGTCCAATCGGAATGCCACCTGCGCTCGCGCCTTCTGCGGCCAGATATCCCGGAGAGGTGTACTTCTTCTCCACCAGATAACGGGCGCAAGCGATGAAATCCAGCCATGTGTTCGACTTCGTTTGTTCCTTCCCCTGCTTGTGCCACTCCTCCCCATATTCGCCGCCGCCTCGCACATGACACACGGCATTGACTCCGCCTCGCTCGTACCAGGCCAGCAGCATTTGATCGAACTCTGCACCGAGCGAAATTCCGTAGGCTCCATAGGCCCTCAATGCAGTGGGATTCCGCCCGTCCATCTTCATTCCCTTCGGATGAGCGATGGAGAGCGGGACGAGTGTGCCGTCGTGACTCCGGACTTTTACTTCCTCGGATTCGACGTTTTCGAATTCATCGTGTGGGCCGTCAGGTTCCAGAGTTGTCCTTGAAAGTTGCTTGGTCGACGCATCGTAAGCATAAATTTTGTAAGCCTTCGTCCATGAACCAATAGACAGTAACGCACCGGGTAACCGGGGATCGGTGGCCAATATCGATGCAGAACCTTCGAATGGAAGAGGAATACGTTCCTCTTTAGGCTTGGGGCCGTAGGGAACGCGCAGCACCAGGTCAACGCCGCCGTCGAGAATGTGAACGTAGAGTGCGTCTTGCGCCTGTGACATCTCTTCGATGACCGCGTCCCCGGCAGGGACAATCGTTTCCGCAGTTGACAGATCAGGATTCCGAGCGTCGACACGAATGATGCGGTAGCGTGGAGCGTTTTTGAACGTCAGTAAGTACAAATCGTCCCCGTGCACCACTACATCGCCGACCTCATCCGACAAGTCAGCAACTTTGCGCCAAACCGGATTTGGTTTGCCTATGCTTTCGGCGGATGCGATGTAAAACACGCTGTTGGGAGAAACAATTGGAATGCCGATTCTGCCAATGGCGTATTTCGAGTTCGGTTCCGTCTGAATCATGGAAAATCTGCGCGGATCGACCTCGATTGCCGGGATTGCCCCGTAACCAAACACCGGCAAATCCTTTTCCGAATTTGAACCGACCTTGTGCAAGAAAACTTGGCTCTTCTGGCGCGTCTCCGTGACGGGCGCTCCTGCCGGTAGCGTTCGCCATCTGCCGTACACAAAAGACTGATTATCCGGCAGCCACACAGGGTTTGCGTGGGCGCAACAACGGGTAATTACATCTCCGGTTTCACGCCCTGATGCAATTTCGAATATATGGATTTCGGTGTCGTACTCCGACCCTCCCGGAGTGATGGCCACGGCTACGTACTTGAGGTCATTGGAGGGTGCGATGTAGTCGATGACTTTATCTCCCTTTTGGCGGCTGGCTTCGGCGATGGTTACGTTTTCAGGATCGACCACCAGACGTTCCTCCCCCGTGAGTCCTTTCCGAAAATAGAGTTTGTACGTGTCTTCCCCGGCGAAAAGCTTCGTGTAAAGATACACATCGCCGGGCAACCGGAGCACACGGCCGACATCGGACTTAGTCGACTCATCCAGCCCGATGATCCGCTGCAAAAGTTTTTGCCTGCCCGGCAGGCTCTCGAGCACGGCACGCGCATATTCATTCTGGCCCTTGAACCAGGACTGCACTTCCGGGTCTTCCAGATTCTCCATATAGCGGTAGTCATCGGTGACTTTGGTTCCGTAAAAGTCCTCCGCGACGGGCCGGACCAAGGCAACCGGCGGACCCGAGGGTGGCGATGTCGGTTTCGAGGACTGAGCATGAAGACCCGTTGTGCAAACGACAGACAGCATCGTGAGGGGAGATATCGCTCTGGTGAAAATCCTCGGCAGTCCTAATCTCACTTTATTCTCCTGCAAGACCCAGAAATTCAGGCGAGTCTAGCACGCCCACACATCGGGGACATCAGTCCGCCGCCGGACGGGAGTTGGTGCATTGCCAGCGTCGGGAATTGGCTGGCACACTTTGGCGGGAGAAATTCGAAGGGTATGATGTAAGAATTCGGCGGTTCGCGGATTAGGGTATGGGGAGGTAATCGGTGCCTTTGGAAATAACACAGCGGGAAGCAAATGGGATCTATCTTCTGACACTGAAAGGCCGCCTTGTGCTCGGACTGGAGAACAACGGGCTCCGCACAATGATTGACAATCTTCTGGTGTCGGGAGCCACAAAAATTGTCGTTAATCTTGAGCACGTCAATTCGGTTGACAGCGCAGGACTCGGCGCTCTGATCGAAATGCATCGAAAAGCAAAAGCCAAAGGCGGGCGGCTTGTGCTTGCTCACCTCGGACCGAAGCTGAGGCAAGCATTGGAAATCGCCCGGCTCCTGACATTATTTGAAACATTTGCCACGGAAGCCGACGCTGTGGCCAGTTTCTGAGCCTTACCCCCGCGAATACCAGTCGAATCGGGCGGAGGTCGTACCGTTACTCAAGTGGTCCGGTAACGCCACAAACCCGACATCTTGCATCTCTTCCGGTTTCAATACATCAATACATATTGGGGAAGGCTTTGTTTCCAGGCGGTGTAAACTTACGCACCGAGTCTCGATTGTATCAGTTGGCGCGTTACCCGCCCATCATCGTGATTCGGGGTGGCCGCCGAAGTGGGGTGACAACTGGCGCACGCATTCATAACGCGCGAATATCGGATCTCTGGCTCGTGGCTGGGCCGTGTTCGTCGCCTTGCGCGCGGAGGAGTTTGTCTCCTCGTCTTGTTTGCGATGCAAGCCTGCCACAAGGCTAGCCCGCCTGAACCAGTGAAAACCCTTACGCTTATGGATCAGACATGGGTGAGCAGGGACTATCAGCGCCGGCTCAACGGGGAACTAGCCCAGTTCACACGGCAAACTGGAATTCGGGTGGAGTTCCTTCCTGGACCCGAGACAACAACGGAGCAGCTGGCAATCTATCGCAAGCTTCTGCAGGACGGAGCAAAAGTGCCGGATGTTTACGGCATCGATGTGATCTGGCCTGGGATTCTTGCCGACAATCTTCTCGACCTCAGAGCCTATATTCCGGAGCAAGAGATCCAGGCGCACTTTCCTGAACTGATTGCAGCCAACACGGTGAACGGCCGGCTCGTGGCTCTGCCGGCTAACTTGAACGAGGGAATGCTGTTTTACAGGGTGGATTTGCTGCGAAAGTACGGGTATAGAGGACCGCCGAAGACATGGGAAGAGCTCGAGGTAATGGCGAGACGGATTCAGTCGGGCGAGCGGGCGGGCGGGGACAAAGATTTCTGGGGTTTCGTTTGGGAAGGCGCGCCTTCGGAGGCCCTGACGTGCAACGCGCTGGAATGGCAGGTGTCGGAGGGGGGCGGGACAATACTCGACGAGACCGGCAAGGTCACGGTAAACAACTCGCACAGCATTCGCGCATGGGAGCGAGCGGCGCGGTGGGTAGGCTCCATTTCACCCCCTGGAGTCGTCGAGTATAGAGAATGGGACGCCGGTAACATGTGGCAAGCGGGGAAAGCGGCGTTCCTGCGCGGCTGGGCAAGTGAATATATCCCGGATAGCAGCCCAACCTGTTTGATAAAAGACCGCTTTGACATAGCGCCCCTTCCGGGCGGGGCCAGAATGGCCGCAACTTTCGGAGGATCTGGTTTCGGGGTTTCGCGGCATTCGCTTCATCCACGTGAGGCAGCAATGTTGGTTCGCTATCTGTCCGGCCGCGAGGAGCAGGTAACAAGATGCCGGGATACGACCGATGCGCCAACCATCTCTCAGCTCTATAACGACCCGGAGCTCTTGCCGAACAATCCACAGTTTCCGCGTGTTCTAGAAGTATTTCGTAAGGGTGCAGTCTCGCGGCCGTCCAGCGCGGCGGGAAAGATGTATCCAGAAGTGTCGCGCGCCTACTGGGAGGCAGTACACGCAGTTCTCACCCGGAAAAAATCCGCTATACAAGCAGCACGGGAATTGCAAGACGAACTGGAACAAATGCTTCAGGCACCCGCTGTTGGCGCTAATTCGGAATTCGATAAAACGGCTGCGCAAAGGTAAAGGAACCGGACGTCCCATCCCATCGCTCTAGGAACGTCAGCATGGAAACGAGTGCGACCAAGGTGCACCAGGCAACGCGTGGCGGGATTCGAAGTCTGTTTCGCCCCAGTGCCCTGAGCATTCGCTTGCGCCTGATCGCATGCTTCACACTGATCGTTTTTTTTATTCTCGCCGCCGATGTGGTAGCTGTATGGCAGTACTGGCAAATCGAGGCTCTAGCGCAGCGCGTAAGCAGGACGGATCAAATATCTGACGCCGTTATGCGCATTCACCTCGACGTCGATAGCTTTCGGGACAGGATGGCTGCACTGGCCAGCAGCCATGACACTCGCCAATTTACCAGCGAAGCGGCCGAGATCCGACGCTCATTTCTGGAGCGCGTCGAGCGTACCGAGCAGATGCTCAAGGCCGCCCCCGACATTGAGCAAGACGCATACATCTCCGAGGCACTGGAAAGTCTGCGAGTGACGCTGTTTTCGCAACTTGACACGGCGGTCCGACTGGCGGCAGCGGGTGAATGGAACGCCGTTCAGCTCCGGGCGGCAATCGAAATCCCAGCCCTGAGTGAGTTCAGTTCATCCCTGGTGGAGAGAGTCGACGAAGAAGCACTGCAGCAGCGAACGAGCGCCATCGAAGACGCCCAGAAGGCGCGCCACCGCTTTTTCACGATCGTTCCGATTGCCGCTTTGCTGACATTGCTCGCGGCTGCGGCGCTTGGCTGGTACGTTACTCGGACCGTTACCGATCCGCTTTCTGTTCTCACTGCGTGCGCCGAGGCCCTGGCCCGGGGCGACTTTCAGCACAAGGTCCATTTGCGCGGGAATAATGAACTGGCTGTCTTGGGGAACGCCTTCAATTATGCCGCCCAGCAGCTTCAGAAGCTCTACGAGGACCTTCGGCGGAGTGAGCGGGAGCTCCGCGGCGTCATCGACACGGTTCCCGCGCACGTCTGGAGTGCCTCGCCCGATGGCACCGTCGATTTCATCAATGAACGTTTATTGGAGTTCGCAGGTTTATCCTCGCATGACTTATTGGGATGGAACTGGGAATCCATCCTTCATTGCGATGACCGTGGCAAATTCGTGGCTGGCTGGCGTGCAGCCGTTAAGGATGGCCAACCTTTTGAGAGTGAGGTGCGGGTGCGGCGGGCGGACGGACAGCACTGCTGGTTCTTCGTCCGCAACGTGCCGCTGCGGGACGAAGCGGGAAACGTCGCAAAGTGGTTTGGAAGTGGTATCGATATCGAGGACCTCAAGCGCGCGGAAGAGGAGCGCGAGCGGTTGCGCCAACTGCAATCGGAGCTTGCTCACATACACCGGGTGACCACGATGGGCGAATTAGCTGCTTCCATAGCGCACGAGATCAAGCAGCCGATCTCAGCCGCGTCCGTAAACGCGGACACATGTTTGCGATGGTTGGGACGCGAGCAGCCCGACATCGAAAAGGCCCGCGAATCCGTATCGAGAATCATTCAGAATGTAACCCGAACTTCCGACATCATCAGTCGAATTCGCGTTTTGTTCCAAAAGGGGGAACAGCAACGGGAATGGGTCGACGTGAATGAAGTGATTGGGGAAATAATCAGCCTGCTGCGCAGCGACGCCGAACGGCATGCGATTTCCATCCACGCGGAACTGGCGTCGGAGTTGCCCCATGTAATGGCGGACCGCGTTCAACTGCAGCAAGTTTTTATGAACCTCATGCGCAACGGGATCGATGCCATCAATGATGCGGATATGGCGGGGGGCCTCACAATCAAGTCGCAAAGGAACGCCGTTGACCAGCTGTTGATTTCGGTCAGCGACACTGGGATTGGATTGCCTCCCAAACAGATGGACAAGGTTTTTGAGGCATTTTTCACGACGAAGCCCCACGGCACCGGCATGGGCCTGTCGATTAGCCGGTCGATCATTGAGTCGCACGGAGGCCGCTTGTGGGCGACCGGAAACCCTGATCGTGGAACAACGTTTCAATTCACCTTACCTATCGAACGTGCCGCGACGCCCCACACGTGAACCGGCGAGTGTCGTATCGTTATTCGACTTTTCCGTTAATCAGGCGAGTTCAGCGGAAAAGTCGTGCCACGCTCGCTTTGAAGCGGTCCCAAGCCATGCTCCACTGATTCGGGAGGTCTGTAGGCGGATTACGGTCGATATGTTCTACTTGGCGGAATCCAGACGGGATGGTGAAGAGCGCAGGGTCTAAAGGACCTTCGACTAGTTGTGTCACACACATTTCGTGGACGAAAGTCTGGTCCTTTTTTGTGCCGTCGGAAAGCGTGATTGCTTCCTTCGTGGTTATTTTCCACTCAATTGCAAAACCCGATTCAAGCGCTCCCTTGTCTACAAACTCCATCTTTTCGATTGGCGCGTTCCCTACTGCCAGAAACGCATGAACAGCCTTACCCGATTGACGTTTCGGGTCGCAAGAAATACTGGTATCAAGGTCGATATACCATCCGTCTGTCACCATTTCTTGATCGTTGGATGTTGAGCCTTCAAGGGGAATCTGCCTTCTTGTTGTGATGACGTGCCTTGCGGTATGACCGAAGAAATCCCTGCGGTCGCCAGTGTCCAGCGTCGACGTCACAATGCGCAAAGTAGGTTTGTCCGATGCGATAAATTGAGGTGTTTTCAGCCCGCGGGCTTCTGTTTGTGTTTTGCTCAACGGCTGAGGGGGATATGGAGCAGCTACAAATTCACTCGCATCCAGATTGACCTCAAACATCTGCCCTACGTCGCAACGCACAATGGACGCAAGCTGCGGGCCATATCGCATATCTCTGGACCTATCCCATCGTCGTTTCTCGCCGCCCATTGAGTTTCGGTATTCTGTTCGCCTGCGGTCCTGTTCGACGTACAAAGTCTGTTCGCTCGAAATTCCGTCGTGCGTGTGACGCACGGCAAACTTCAAACCAGGCGAACTCGGAGGGTGAAGCAAGGGCACTCCCAAAAGTAACAACCAAAGAGTGAAGAGGTGCATGGGCAAGCGCGTCTCGTTTACTTACTACTTCTAGTATTATAACCATTTTGACACCAAGGCGTCCCCTGGAAGTGATAACAGGTGTCTCAGCTCCCGATCAACCGGAGAAGTGGAATCCTAATACGGCGCTTGCCCGGCGATCCGGTTAGTCGGGAGCAATATGCAGGTGCTGCAAAGCGTTCTTCCGGGACCTCAACTACGCGCTGGACTCTCCCCTGCCAGATGTGTTCGTATCGGAGCGGCAAAGCGGTAAGGATTGGTATTTACCAAAATAATTCGGAGGAGATGAGTTTATGAAGCCGAACCACAAACTGGCCGTGGCGGTGCTTGTTGGAGTTTCGATGGGCGTTGCGGGCGCGCATGCGATTCGTGCGCAGCAGGTGAAGCCGGCGCCCGGCTACGTCATCGCGGAATTGGATGTAACGGACCCCGATGCGTTTAAAAAGTATGCGGAGAAGGTGCCGCCAATCGTGGCGGCTTTTGATGGGCACTACCTCGTGCGCGGGGGCAAAATTCAGGAGGTCGAGGGCGAAGTGCCCAAGCGCATCGTGGTGATCGCCTTTGATAGCGTGGAGAAGGCGCACGCTTGGGAATATTCGCCGGCTTACGAGGCAATCAAGCCGCTCCGGCACAGCGCCGCGAAAGGCCGCATCTTTATCGTGGAAGGCATCGCCCCACAGTGACGAGGCGGCTCGGCTGATTCTCAGATTATCGGATAACAATGCCGGCTCCTCGCGCCGAGGGCGCCGATGAAAGTAAGGATCGAATTCTCTCGCTTATCGGGGTCGCGAAGCCGTTGATGCAACGGAGTGATTTTCGCCGACGAGCTTCTGCTTTGCCGGCGGCGGGCCGGCCTCGCTATTGAGGTAAGACACGACGCCGCGGTACAGGCCTTCGGCAATGCGTTGGCGCTGACTGCCCTCAAGCAGCAGACTTTCATCGTTTGCGTTGCTGACGAAGGAAATCTCCGAGAGCACCGCGGGCATATTTGCCCCGGTCAAAACCACAAACGGGGCCTGCTTCACCCCGCGGTTTGTTTCCTGGCGGCTCACAAGCTGGAGTTGCTTCGCGAGTGCGTCCTGGATGTTCACGGCAAATTGCCTTGATTCCGTGAGCTTCTCGTTGCCCGCAATCTTCCGGATCATGTCCGGCAGATTGTGAAGAGAGGATTCGGCGAGTGCGTTTTCACGCGAAGCCAGCGCACTGGATTCACGCGAGTTTGCCAGGCTCAAATAAAAGGTTTCGACCCCGCGCGTTTGGCGGCTGTCGCTCGAGTTTGCATGGATCGAGATGAAGAGGTCCGCGCTGGCATCGTTGGCAATTGCCGTTCTTTCCTCGAGCGACACATGCCGGTCATCTTTACGGGTATAGACCACTTCCGTGCCCGGCAGGTTTTGCCTGATCAACTCGCCGAGCCGCAATCCCACATCCAGGCAAAGGTCCTTTTCGAGCAGCCCGTGCGGTCCCGTCGTTCCGGTGTCATTTCCGCCGTGTCCCGGATCAATCGCGATGCGATTGATTTTCAGGCCCAATTCGCGCGCCAAAGATAGTTGCCCGTGCTGGCCGGAAGCCGGCGATTGGGCGCGAACATCGATCACCAGACGATACGGATCCGAAAGAAGCTTCGCGGAAAAGTCTTTGGCGCCTTCCGCATCCAGAACCAGCCGGACTACGTCATCACTATTTTGTGCGACTCGCACCCACTTGAGCAGTCCATCGTCGTTCGGAACTATTTTTTGCTCGATGGATGCGCCGAGTTTGGCTTTATGCAGATCGAAATAGATGCGATCGGGCGACGAAATCCGCGCCGACTCGAACTGAACCGCATCCTCAAGCGCGACGACGACCTGGGCATCGTAGCCCGTGCTGAACGCCTGGATTGAGGTCACGCTTGGCAGGCCTCGTGCGCCATTCATTGTCGAGACAGGTTTACTTCTCTCCGCCGCCTCCCGGACGCTCGTGGTTAGCTTGACCCGTTCCGCTGCGTCGGGTTGCATGAAGCTCGTGTCTGCTGCCAATTCGGCGCGCCTGATCACACCCATTTGCGTCATCGAGGAACGCGGGAGAGCCAACCCTCCCGCCAACAGTCCGGCGATCACGGCGCCTGCCCCAATCACCCGGCTGTGCAGGCGAAAAGCGGCGGGCGGCTGTTCGCCAGGCGACGCTGCCGAAGGAAGCGATGCATTCTGTCCCGAATCGTCGGTAGACGGCGTGCTGACTGACGTTGGGGCTGGCGGCGAATTCGATTCGCGGCGCGGCGCAGCTGTGAATCGCAGCCGGCTGATCGCTTTTTCAACGAGTTCAGCGGATATGCTCTGAGAGCCCGCGGCGTAGCCTTCCATCAATGACCGGAAACAGATCTTATTGATATTCCTGGGAATGCCCTGGCTTTGGCCGGCAATGATGTCCACGGCCCCCGGCTCGAAAAACGATTCGCCTTTATACCCTGCAACTTTCAGGCGGTGCCGGATGTAGCCCGCCGTTTCTTCCGGCGAGAACGGTTCGAGATACTGCACCACCGTGATTCGCTGCAAAAGTTGGGCCAGTTGATTCGACTGCAGTTTCTCCCCAAGCTGCGTCTGCCCGGCCAGGATGATTTGCATCAGTTTGGAGTGCGTCGTCTCGAAGTTCGACAACATCCGGATCGTTTCGAGCACCGATTCATCCAGGTTCTGCGCCTCATCGACGATCAGGACAAAACGCCGCCCCGCCAGCATTTCAGCAAAAAGGATTTCATTCAGTTTTTTGTGCATGGCCACGAGGCCCATGCCCGTCGAATCCACTCCCAACTCACTCATCAGGTATTGAAAAAATTCGCGGGAGTCGCACTGCGTCTGGAAAAGGAAGACCGCTCGAGCCGTCTCGCGCAATCCCTCGAGCACTTGATGTAGCAGGGTCGTCTTGCCCATGCCTGGTTCGGCGATCAGGGCCATGAATCCCCGGTCGCCCAGAATCGCCTCGGTAAGCGAGTCCAGCGCTTCGCAATGCGTGCGGCTCGCGTATAAATATGCCGGGTCGGGCGTGACCCCAAAGGGCTGCTCGCGCAACCCGTAAAACTCCAAAAGCATTACCAAAACCCCCAGTACACCGGACTCAGGCAGTTTACGCACGAACCAAGGGGAATGGGAAGGGCGGTCTACGGGTGCGGGGAATTAGCTTAGCGCTTGCGGGTTTCGGGCGTGTAATGGGATTGCAGGTAAACGATGATTTTGCGGGCGGTGTCTTCAGGGATCCCCGCTCCGTAGGCCTTATTCATTTTGTTCACTTCGGCTTCCCAGGTTGCGGCCGGGAGCGGTGGCTGCATGGTGATGTAGCGCGGGCTGTGGCAGATGTTGCAATAGATTTGGACGTCCTGGCGGCCGTCACCGGGAGCAAGCTCTAGGGTGGGCACCGGATAGGCGGATACCTCGTAGCCGGCATCCGGCGAAAGCGCGGCTGGAGCCGGTTGCTGGATGCTGCCAAGCTGGTCGGGAGCGTAGTAGCCCTTTTTCAAATCGGCGTAAACTGCGCTCGCCGCGATCGCCACGCCACACCCCACCACAAAAATCGCCAAGGCTCTGTTCTTCATTTTCGTGTTCTCTTTAGTCGGCATTTCCCACCACCAGTTCCTGCCGCTCGATGCGGTTCCACAAATAGCCGCCGGGATTCCAGACCGGCTCGTCGGGTTGCGTGTTGTCCTTTTCGTCGGTCGCGCGCACAGCCAACAAATATCGTCCCGGCGTCTTCGCCTTCCACGCAGCGTCCCAGGTTCGGAAAGAGTATGCGCCGTGGTCTTCTCCCAGGTTCGCATCGGTCCACGTTTTTCCGCCGTCATCCGAAACTTCAACGCGCTTCACGCGGCCATACCCGCTGAACGCGATCCCCCGCAGCGTCACGCTCAGTCCAGATGGAATTTTGGAGGGTCCGTCGGGAGAGACAAGAAACGATCGCACCGGCATGCGCTCAATGGGAACCGTTTTCACCTTGCCGGATTTCACATCCTCGGGATTCGTATTCCCTCCCGGCGTATCCGGCACACGGTAGGCCGTCTTCATCCAGTAATTCTCGTCCGGCGCGTCCAGGACGCGAATCCACGTCAGGCATTTGGTCCAGTAGGTGGCAAAGTATCCGGGAACAACGAGGCGCACCGGAAATCCGTTCAGCATCGGCAGCGGCTCGCCGTTCATCAGGTACGCGATGATGCACTCGTCCACCACGGGATTTGCCAGGTCGAGCGACTTGCGAAAAATATTCGAGGCGGTGCCCGCCGGCCCCGGCCCCGTCTCCAGTCCCTGAAACTGCAATTGCAGTGAACCGTTCTTCACGCCAGCCAGGTCCAGAATTTCGCGCAGGCGCACGCCGGTCCACTGCGCGTTGCCCATGGCCCCGTTTCCCCATTGCGCCCCCGGCACGCGCGGCTGCAGGCGGCTGCGGCTGTTGCCGGAACACTGGTTGACCGCGGCAATCGACGCGGGCTTGAACCTCTCCGTCAGGTCTTCAAAGCTCAGTGCCAACGATTTATTGACGTTTCCTTCCACCTGCAATTTCCACTTGTTCAGGTCCACCCGGTTGGGGATCTCTGAGAGGTGCCAGCGCACATAGAACGCTTCGTTGGGAGTAAAGGCCGACTGGAAATATCGGCGGGGCGTTTCGAGCTGAACGGGCCGGTCGGTCAACAGTATCAGAGGGGCCTTTTGCGGCTCGGCGAGATAGGGCCCGACCGAATTCCAATGCGGATTCGCCCCGGGCCCCGTAAAAGTCTCGAGTGCCGAAGGCCGCGGCGGGTCTTGAGACTTCACCGATTCGACCATCGGCCAGCCTCCAACAGCCAGGCCACCGCCTGCCAATCCGAGCGCTCGAAGCAGGCTTCGACGCGAAAACCCATTCGGGACTACAGTCATCGGGCAACCTCCAACTGCGGAACTATCTGCCAGTAGACAAAATGTGTCAACTTCATCGTCCTTTTGTCTTAACCCAGCCGCTTCCACCAGCCAGAATCGCCCACGGACAATCGCCAACTGCTGTGCCTGGTCTGGCCAACGCCGGGACCTAGTGAAGATGGGCACAACCTGCTTAGTTAACAGTGCTATGGAAGGCCCGCCGGGTGTACTATAACGAGACGCCAAACGCACCAATATTGGCAACATGCCTGTGAAATCAAAGCGTTTCATCTTCCTGGCAATGCTCCTCGGGAGCGTCCTCTTTGCGGCGCAATTGCACTGCTGTGTTGACTTGAATTCGCGTTCGCTGGATTCGCATGTATGCCCGATCTGTTCCGCTGCAGGCACAGCCGTACCGACTCCTGCCCTGATCGTGGAAATGGCGCCGGCGATTAACAGGCTGGAACTTTTCGGTGTTGCCGTTTCCGTCCCTCTCGTGGCTCCCCGCAGTATCGCCCCTCGCGCGCCTCCCACTGCCTAGCAATCCTTACCTCGGCTCAATCTCTATCGGCATGATCGCGCGTCACTCCCACAGTGACGTGCGTGGAGTCTTCACTTGAAGCAAGTAAAGCTTTTGGTTTTCGTTCTGTTGCTGTCGCCCGCGTTCACCGCCGGGCAACAGAGCGCTCCGCCGGCTGCGCAGGCCGCCACATCAACGGGAGCGACGCATATTTCGCTCGACGACGCCATACGCCTGGCGCTGCTGCACAACCACGCGTTGCAGGCAATGCGCTCGACCATCCAGCAAAGCCTGGCCGAAGAAATCACCGCAAACCTTCGCCCGAATCCCACGCTGGGCATCGACGCGCAGTTCCTGCCCATCTTCCAGCCCAGCAAGCTCGATGGCGACTATATCGATCAATCCGCGCAGTTCGACGCCGGCATCGGTTATCTCTTCGAACGCGGCAAAAAACGCCAGCATCGCCTGCAAGCCGCGAAGGACCAGACGGCGGTCGTGCGCTCGCTCGTTTCCGACAGCGAGCGGCAACTGGTCTTCAACGTCGGCCAGCAATTCGTGGATGTTCTGCTCGCCGAATCCACGCTGGAATTCGCGGAGCAGGATCTGGACAGTTTCCAGAAGACGGTGGACATCAGCAAGGAACGCTTTCGCGCGGGCGACATGAGCGAGGGCGATTACCTGAAGATCAAATTGCAGCTGCTGCAGTTTCAGAGCGATGTTTCCTCCGCGAAGCTCGCCAAGCTGCAAAGCCTGGCGGCGCTTCGCCAGTTGCTGGGTTTCGAAACCGTTCCCGATGATTACGACGTGCAGGGTACGCTCGACTACCTGCCGGTGCACGCGGACCTGCAAGGATTGAAAAACGTCGCGGCAATGAACCGGCCCGACCTTCGCGCCGCCCAGCAATCCGTGACCGCCGCCGAAAGCCAATTGGCGCTGCAAAAAGCCAACGGCAAGATGGACATCACCGGCACCTTTGACGTCTCGCACACCGCCGGCGCCAGCAGCGGTTCGTTTTTCTACAACATGCCCCTGCCCATTTTTAACCGGAACCAAGGAGAGATCGCCCGCGCGCAATTCGGCATCACCCAGGCGCAGCAGCAAGCCAGCGAAACCGCGCAGCAGGTTTTGACCGACGTCGTCACCGCCTTCGCCAACTTGCAGACCAACGACCAGATCATTCAGCTTTACCAGGGCGGCTATGTCGATCAGGCCAAGCAGTCGCGCGACATCAGCGAATACGCTTACCGCAAAGGCGCCGCCAGCCTTCTCGACTATCTCGATTCCGAACGTACGTACCGCGCCAACCAGCTTGCCTACCGCCAGGCGCTTGCGAGTTACATGCTCGCGCTCGAACAGATGCGCCAGGCCGTGGGCACAAGGAATCTGCCATGAAGCCACCTACTCGATGCCGCGTTACTCTTTCAACGATAATCGTCTTCGCCCTGCCGGTCTGCGCCGCCCTCTCCGGCTGCGGCTCCGGTGCCGGCGAGCAGGAATCGAAGATGACCTCGTTCACTTCGAACGAGGCCAAGGCAGACACGGCTGAACTTTTTACGGTCCCGAAGGAACAGTTGGCTCACCTGCAAATCGTGCCCGCCGAAAAGGGTTCGCTTCCCCGCACGCTTCGCCTCGCCGGCGCTGTCGCGTACAACGCTTTTGAAACCACGCCGGTCTTCGCCGCGATTGGCGGCCCGGTGCACGCAATTCTGGTGGCGCCCGGCCAATTCGTCCATGCGGGTGAGCCGCTCCTCACCGTCACCAGTCCGGATTACTCCGTTGCCCGTTCGGCTTACATCAAAGCGCGCGAAGCCTCCACTCTTGCGGACAAACTGTTTGCGCGGGCGCAAGACCTCTTCGCTCACGGCGCCATTTCCGAAGCCGACCTCCAGCAGGCGGAAACGGGCCGCAATCAGGCGCACGCGGATCTCGAATCCTCCGCCGACGCCCTGCACGCGCTGGGCGTGAAGGACCCCGAATCTTTAATTAAGAACGCCGCCAAGCCCACGTCGGAAAGCCCGGTTCTCGCGCCGGTCACCGGAGAAATCGTGGAGCGCCTGGTCGGCCCCGGGCAGTTGCTTCAAACCGGCGTCACCCAGTGCTTCACCATCTCCAACACCAACAGCGTCTGGGTCCTCGTGAATGTTTACCAGAGCGACCTGCCGTTCGTGCACGTGGGAGACGCGGTGGAGATCAACACGGATACGTATCCGGAACTGTTTCACGGAAAAATTTCCTACCTCGCGCCATCGCTCGATCCCAACACCCGCACGCTGCAGGCCCGCATCGTCACCGAAAATCCCGGCAAAAAATTAAAGAAAGACATGTACGTGACCGCCACCGTCAAGGCCGGCTCGATTTCCGATGCCATCACGGTTCCGGACGCCGCCGTTTTGCGCGATACCGAAAATCAGCCCTTTGTTTACGTGCAGACCAAGCCCGGCCAATTCGCGCGGCGCGTGGTGACCCTGGGCCAGAGCGCCGGCGGCAGGACACGAATCACCAGCGGCTTGCAGGAAAGCGAACAAGTGGTCGGCGACGGCGGCTTGTTCCTGCAATTCAAGAATTCGCTGCAGCACTAGAGAGCGCGCTCCGGAGACTTCTCGATGATTCATCGCATCGTCCAACTCGCTCTTCAGCAGCGCTTCCTGGTGCTGATGCTCACCGTGTTGATTGTGGTGGCGGGGGCGTGGTCCTTCCGGCAAATGCCGGTTGACGCTTATCCGGATCTATCGCCGCCGATGGTGGAACTGATCACCCAGTGGCCGGGCCACGCGGCGGAAGAAGTGGAACGCCTGACCACGCTGCCCCTGGAATTGGCGATGAACGGCTCGCCGCGCCTGAAAGTCATGCGCTCGATTTCGTTGTATGGACTTTCCGACGTGATTCTGACCTTTGACGAAGGTGTTGACCCGTACTTCGCGCGCCAGGAAGTGTTTCAGCGGATCAGCGACGTGACTTTGCCGCAGGGTGTTGTTCCCAGCATGGCGCCGCTCTTCAGCCCCAGCGGCCTCGTCTATCGTTACGTCCTCGAGAGTCCCGATCGCTCGCCGATGGAATTGCACACCTACGAAGCCTGGATCGTGGAACGCGCTTACAAGAGCGTGCCGGGCGTGGCGGACGACTCCGGATTTGGCGGGCCGACGATGGAGTATCACGTCCTGCTCGATCCCGTGAAGCTTTACAACTATCACTTGCCGGTCGTGCAGGTGATCGCCGCGCTGAACGCCAACAATTCCAACACCGGCGGCGGCTTTTACACCCAGGGCGGCCAATTTTATTACGTGCGCGGCCTGGGCCTGGTGAAAAGCACGGAAGACATCGGCGAAGTGGTCGTCGGAAGTTCCAGCGGCGTTGCCATCCGCATCAAGGATATCGGCCGCGTCGAAATCGGCCACGCCCCGCGGCTCGGCATTTTCGGGTTTCAGACCAAGCAGAAGAAGGATGACGACGCCGTCGAGGGCGTCATCCTGATGCGCCGGGGCGAACAGACTCAGAATGTGCTGGAAGGCGTCGAGAAAAAAACCGCCGAAATCAACAGGACGCTCCTTCCGCCGGACGTAAAAGTCCGCCCCTACTATGACCGCAGCGATCTCGTCCGCATCACCACGGACACCGTGGAAGGAAATCTTCTTCGCGGCATGGTTCTCGTCCTCATCGTCCTGATATTTTTCCTGGTGAGCTTCCGCGCCGCGATCATCACCGCTCTGACGATTCCGCTTGCCCTGCTCTTCGCCTTCATTTTTCTCAACCTGACCGGCGAAGCCGCGAATCTCCTTTCCATCGGCGCCATCGATTTCGGCATCATCATTGACGGCACCATCGTCATGGTGGAGAACATCTATCGCGAACTCGGCCTGCGCCACGGCACCGAATACAAATTGACCGACGTCATCCTCACCGCCGCGCGCGACGTCGACCGCCCCATTTTTTATTCCGTCGCCGTCATCATCGCAGGTTACCTGCCGATCTATGCGCTCACCGGCCCCGCCGGGAAACTGTTCCATCCGATGGCGGACACCATGGGATTCGCGCTCCTCGCCGCGCTGGTTCTCACGCTCACCGTCGTTCCCGTGCTCGCGTCCTATTGGTTCAAGGGTGGCGTGAAAGAAAAGCAGAATCCCGTCTACAACTGGATCCGCGATCAATACGCCGGCCGCCTTCACTGGTGCCTCAACCATCCCGCGGTCACTCTGATCGTCTCACTGGCGATTTTTTTCGCCACGCTCCTGCTGGTGCCGTTGATCGGTGGAGAATTCCTTCCCCATCTCGACGAAGGTGCGGTGTGGGTTCGCGCCACCATGCCATACACGATTTCTTTCGAAGAAGCTGCGAAATTCGCGCCGCAAGTTCGCGACCTGCTCATCAAGTATCCGATGGTCACGGTCACCGGCTCGGAACTCGGGCGGCCGGACGACGGCACCGATCCCACCGGATTTTTTAACTGCGAATTTTACGTTGGCCTGAAGCCCTACAACGACAAATCGTGGTCGCAATCTTCCATCCACACCAAAGAACAGCTCATCGCCGATCTTCAGAACAAGCTCGACGCCTATCCTGGCGTGATTTTCAATTTCACGCAGCCCGCTGAAGATGCCGTCGACGAAGCCCTCACCGGCCTTAAGAGCGCGCTGGCGGTAAAAATTTTTGGGCCCGATCTCGATGTGCTCGAGAAAAAAGCCGTCGAAATCAAGAATGTCCTCGACAAGACTCCGGGCTTCACCGAACTCACCGTCGTTCGCGAACTCGGCCAGCCCAGCCTGCTGATTGAGGCGGATCGCACAAAAATTGCGCGCTATGGCATCAATGTCGCCGACGTCCAGGCAGTCGTACAAGCCGCCGTCGGCGGCCAGGCCGCCACCCAGGTGATTCAGGGAGAAAAGCTGTTCGACCTTGTCGTGCGGATGGATCCGAAATATCGCTCCGATGCCCGCGAAATCGGCAATCTGCTCGTCCCCGCGCCTGCCGGCCAGCAGATTCCTCTCTCTGAACTCGCCACGCTCAAGGAATCCACCGGCGCATCCTTCATCTATCGTGAAAACAACTCGCGCTACATCGGCATCCAGTTTTCCATCGAGGGCCGGAATCTCGAAGGCATTGTAAAGTCCGGCCAGCAGGCCATCGCCCGCAAAGTGAATCTTCCCGAAGGCTACCGCCTCGACTGGGGCGGCGAGTACAGCGAACTGCTCGACGCGAAGGCGCAGCTTTATATCATCGGCCCGCTGGCGATTTTTCTGATTTTCATGATCCTTTTCGCGCTCTACGGGAACTTCAAGTTCCCGGTCACCATCGCCCTGGGCGTCGTCCTCACCGAACCGGTCGGGGCCTTGATCGCGCTGAAGCTGACGCACACGCCGCTGAGTGTTTCCAGCGCCCTCGGGCTTCTCGCGCTTCTCGGCGTTTCCGTCGAAACGGCCGTCATCCTGGTCAGCTACATCAACAAGCTGCGCCTCGAAGGCAAGAACGTCCGCGAAGCCACTCTCGAAGCCTCGCTCCTTCGCCTGCGTCCGATCATGATGACCGCGCTGGTCGCGTGCCTCGGATTGCTTCCCGCCGCGATGTCCACCGGCGTTGGCAGCGACACGCAAAAGCCTTTTGCAATCGTCGTCGTCGCGGGACTTCTCTCCCGCCTGCTCCTGGGTTTCTTCGTCAATCCGGTTCTCTATGAACTCGTCGCTCGCGAGGGCGACGTCCTGCAGGTATAGGAGCGGAACGCGAGCCGGACTGCCATCAGAAGGAATCGCGCGGCCTTCCCCGCTTCGCCGGCCTCGGCTTAAGTCTTGGGATTTCGTTTAGGGTTTATGCTTGCTTCGAAAGGAGCTCCGGCAGCGCTTTTTCCAGGCAATATTCCGGCCGGCGAAAGAATCCCGGCAGCGCGCCCAACCGCTGCTGTAATTTCTCGGCGTGATCCGCGCAGACCGTCACGTGTCCAAGCTTTCTTCCCGCGCGCGGCTCTTTGCCGTAAAGATGCAGGTGCGCGTTCGAAACGCCGAGCACCTCCGCGCTATTCGGAATCTCGCCGATCAGGTTGATCATTGCGGAAACGCCGACGGCCGCGGTTGAACCCAGCGGCATCCCCAGAATCGCGCGCAGATGATTTTCAAACTGGCTGGTCACCGCGCCTTCAATCGTCCAGTGGCCGGAATTGTGCACCCGCGGCGCCATCTCGTTCGCCAGTAGCCGCCCGCCAATTTCAAAAAACTCGATACACAACACCCCCACATAGTCGAGCGCCTTAAGCAGCTTACGCGCCGCATTCTCCGCATCCAGTTGCAAGCTCGCCGTCAAGTTCGGTGCCGGCGCCAGCGATAACCGCAGAATCCCCCCGCGATGGTGATTCTCGATCAACGGATAAAACGCGATCTCGCCACCGCGGCCCCTCACACCCAGAATCGAAAGTTCGCGCGCGAAAGGCACAAATTTCTCGAGGATCAGCGGACCATCGGGCAACGCGGCCATCGCCTTCTCCACCTCCTCCGCCGTTCGCAGCAGCCACTGACCTTTCCCGTCATAGCCCATCCGGCAAGTCTTCAGCATCGCCGGCAGGCCAACCTGCTTCACGGCGGCGTCCAGATCTTTCCGGTCGGCCACCTCTGCAAATTCCGTCGTGGGAATTTCCAGCCTGCGGAACAATCGCTTTTCCCGCAATCGTTCCTGCGCCTCTTCCAGCGCATCCGCGGCCGGATACACTGGCACGCGTTCCGCCAGAAACTTGGCAGCCGCCACCGGCACATTTTCAAATTCGTAGGTCACCACTTCCAGCCCGTGGGAAAACTTTTCCAGCGCCTGCTCATCGTTGAAATCGGCGGTAACTCGATTGGCGATGCGGCCCACCGGCGCCTCCGGCGAAGGATCCAGAAACCGGAAACGCAGCCCCAGCGGATAACCCGCTAGAGCCAGCATGTAGCCGAGTTGTCCTCCGCCAAGAATGCCGATGGTCATTTCTTTTTCTTTCCGGAAAGTTGCGCGTGCACCGCTTTCAAGGCCTTGCGCGCCGCGACGGCCGGATCGGGTTGCGAGAGAACTTTTTTCGTCTGCGCAATTCGAAACGCGCGCAGGGCTTCGCGAATCGCCGGGCGTTTGGCGCCCAATATCGCCGCGGCCAGCAACGCGGCGTTTATCGCCCCGGCCTTCCCAATCGCCAGCGTGCCCACGGGAATTCCGCCCGGCATCTGCGCGATCGAAAGCAGCGAATCCAGTCCCTTCAGCGCTTTCGATTCCACCGGCACGCCCAATACCGGCAGCACGGTCTTCGCCGCGGCCATTCCCGGCAGATGCGCGGCGCCACCCGCGCCGGCGATGATCACTTCGATCCCACGCTTCTCGGCACTCGCGGCGTATTCGAAGAGCAGATCCGGCGTGCGATGCGCCGAAACAACCCGCGCCTCGTGCGGCACTCCCAGCTCCCGCAACGTGTTCGCGGCATGCTCCATCGTCTCCCAATCGGACGTGGAGCCCATGATAATTCCTACCAGCGGCTCCGCTGAATTTTTGCCTGCAACATTCTTTTTTTTCATCGGCTCGATTCTTGCTCAGGAATTCTCCGCTCCCACAAAACAGAACGCCGGCCGTGTGGCCGGCTACATCCGGAAAGAAGCCCTATTTTACGGTCTTTCTTATCGCGATGCGACTTTTCCGCGCTCCTTCCACGCGTGCCGCAATTCGCCGACAAGGTACAGCGAGCCCGTAATAAAAATCGCGTCCTCCGGTCCGGCCTTGGCCAGCGCGAATTCCAGCGCCTGCTCCGCATCCTCGACTACCACAAATGTCGTCGCATGGTCGCCGGCCATCTCCGCAAGCTGCCTGGCGCTGACCGCCCTCGGCGTGCCGGGTTGCGTGAAAATCACTTCATGCGCGTGCGGGAAAAGCATCCCGGTCACTTCGTCCACCGCTTTATCGCGCATGGCCCCGAAAATCAGGTATACCTTGCGTCCCGCAAAATTCTCCTCCAAAAACCGCGCCAACTCGCGCGCTGCGCCCGGATTATGCGCCCCGTCCAGATAAACATCCGGCCGTGTTTGCAGCCGTTCCAATCGCCCAGGCCACTCCGTTGTGGCAATACCAGCAACAATGTTTTCATCCGTAACGCGATAGTTGCGGCCCTGCAAAATCCGCGCGGCCGCAACGGCGTTCAGGGCATTTTGCAGCTGAAACCGTCCGGCGAGCCTTGGTTCCAGAAAGTATGTGCTCCCACTTGCGATTTCCACCGCCGTGGCCCGCGCAAAACCGTCTTTGGTTTTCTCTCCTTCCAGGCGAAAAGCTTCGGCCGTCTCCACTATTGGGCAACGAAGTTCCGTGGCTCGCTGCAGCAGCACCTGGTGCGCCTCCGGCAATTGTGCCGCGAACACCGCAGGCACATGCTCCTTCAAAATTCCCGCCTTCTCGCCCGCAATTTCGCGCAGAGAATGTCCCAGGAAATTTTCGTGGTCGAAATCGATGCGTGTGATGATGGACGCTACAGGTGTTACCACATTCGTCGCGTCCAGCCGACCGCCCAGCCCGACTTCGATCACCGCGAACTCCACGCGCGCCCGCGCAAACGCCTCAAACGCCAGTGCGGTCACGCACTCGAAGTAGGTCGGATGTGCCCGCAGTTTCCCCTCCGCCAGCAAGCCCTCGATCACCGATTGAATCCGCGTAAAAATCTCCGCGAACTGTTCGTCGGCGATCTCATCCCCGGAAATGCGGATCCGTTCGTTGATTCGCTCCAGATGTGGCGAAGTGTTCAGCCCCGTGCGGAACCCCGCTTCACGCAAAATCTTTTCAAGAAATGCTGCCGTCGACCCTTTCCCGTTCGTTCCCGCGATGTGTACGCAGGGATACGCGCGGTCCGGCCGCCCCAGCCGCTCCAGCAAAATCGTAATGTTTTCGAGATTGAATTTGGCGGCGGCCGCCTGCGTGGGCGCCGCGAGTTCGCGGCCCAGGGAAAGTAGATAACGAACCGCGCTCTCGTAATTCATTTCAGGAGGTCAGCAGGTCGATCGCGCTGGAGATAAAGCCCTTCATGTCCTTGCGGTGCACCACGGCGTCCAGGAATCCGTGCTCCAGCAGAAATTCCGAGCGCTGAAAACCTTCCGGCAACTTCTGCCGGATGGTCTGCTCGATCACGCGCGGCCCCGCGAACCCGATCAACGCGCCCGGCTCCGCGATATTCAGGTCGCCCAGCATCGCGAAACTCGCTGTCACACCGCCGGTCGTCGGATCCGTCAACACGGAAATGTACGGCAACTTCTCCTCGTCCAGCCGCGCCAGCGCCGCGGACACTTTTGCCAATTGCATCAGGCTGATCGTGCCTTCCATCATCCGCGCGCCGCCGGAACAGGAAACGACGATCAGCGGCTGCCGCGTCTCCATCGCCATCTCAATCGCCCGAGTCACTTTTTCGCCGACCACTGCGCCCATTGAGCCGCCGATAAATCCAAATTCCATCGCGCAGCAGATCACCGGCTTGCCGTTCAATTGGCCCTCGGCGGTGATCACCGCATCGTTCATTCCCAGTTTTTTCTGCGCTTCTTTGATGCGCTTGGCGTATGGTTTGGTGTCCACGAATTTCAGCGGATCGGTCGAAACCATTCCCGCATCGTGTTCCGTCCACTTGCCGTCAAACAGCAGCTCCAGCCGCTTTTTTGCGTTCACCCGGAAATGAAACTGGCATTTCGGGCAAACGAACAGGTTCTCTTCCAGGTCCTTCCGGAACACGATCGCGCGGCAGGACTCGCACTTCATCCACAGCCCTTCCGTGCGCACCCGCCGCTCTTCCGGCGGCGTCACCTGGTCGATCGATTTTTTGTCCCGCTTGAACCACGACATGGAGAAGTTTTCAGTCCTTAGTTCTAAGTTTGTACTTGCTTTCTTGCTTCCTGTTGTCTGTTCGCTGTTATCCCCGAACAATCTCCCAGCCTGACGCGGCACCGCCCTCAATAATCAATCCCCCGCTGCGCCAGTATACCCTTCGTATATGGGTGTTTCACTTCCTTCATTTCCGTCACCAGGTCCGCGGCCTCCACCAGCTTCGGGTGCGCGTTTCGCCCGGTGCAGATCACGTGCACCTGCTCCGGCCGCCCTGTCAACGCCTCCACCACTTTCTCCGCGTCCAGCATTTTATAGCTGATCGTGTAATTGATCTCGTCCAGCACCACCAGATCGTATTGCCCGCTGTAAATCGCCGCGCGGCCCGATTCCCAGCACTCTTCCGCCATTCGAATGTCTTCCGGATCCGTTTCCGCGCCGCCGATTTTCACGAAACCCCGCCCCATCGGCCGGATTTCAAACTTGTCTTTGCCCAGCATTTCCGCGGCGTCCAGCTCTCCGTAGTGCCACGAACCCTTGATGAACTGCACCATCAGCACGCGCAACCCCTGCCCCAGCGCGCGAAACGCCGTCCCCAGCGCGCAAGTCGTTTTCCCCTTGCCCGGCCCGGTGTAAACGATCAGAAGTCCTTTTCCTTCCGGCATCAAACCTCACTCATCTTGTCTTTGCCCTCGCTCATCATGTCCAAAATCCTGGCGAATCATCTGGGCTGCCTGGCTCCAATCGCCTCGAAATAAACCAGTCGGCGATCCGTATGGCCCCCACGGATGCCGCCAAAGTGCCAATAAATCCCATGAATAAGTCGCCGGGCGTCTGAAATGTCACGAAGAAGAAAATAGCAATTAACGCGAGATAGGCCATTTTCAAAAACGATTTACGCCAACCCGGCCCCCCTATTGTCTGTTGGCACCTGGGACAGAGAAAGGAAGTCGGTCGCGTTTTTTTCTGACCTGCTTCGTTATATGCATTAATCTCCCGCCAGGAAAACGAGTTCTTGCAGAGTGGGCATTTTGGTTCATCTCCCAGAAATGACACCGCGAATGGCCACACTACCCACTCCAGGATCACCACTAAGAATACTAGGTGTGAGACGGATCCCATAAACTGCTCCACTCATTTTGACAGAAACGTCGCTAAATTATATCCCGAGGCGGTTGACCAGTTCATGTGCGACGATTCGCGCATGCTCCATCGCCACTTCGCCCAACGTTTGTTTCGCCGGTGATTTTCTGTCTTTCAACACGATCCACAGGCCTGGGCGGTAGACTCCGTCATCCGCGGGGCAGATCGCGCCCGTCAGTTGAGTGATTTCAAAATCGGGAACGTGGGACAGCCCCAGGTCCACCAGGTGAGTGTCGTTCGGCAATGGCGGCGGGTTGCACATCAACTCCGTCAGCACGCCGCGCGCGTCGTCCACCAGGTCGCGAAATCCCTGCGATACCAGCAGTCCGTCGATGTCCCGCGGCGTCGGCTGCTCGACCTGCTCCAGATCGTAATCCGGCAACGGCTTTTCCAGCGGAATTTCGATCGCCACAGAAGGCTGGTCTTTATCCGCCGCGATGCGTATGGCCATAAGTTTTACCGCTCGACATCATTTCACGGAACGCCTGAAAACGCACCTGCCTGATGGCCCACTTGCCACGGCCTCCGCGCTCGCAAATTACTTCGGATACGGGCTCCCCGACAAAATCGCAAAGGCCCGGTAAATCTGTTCCGCCAGCATCACCCGCGCCAGTTCATGCGAATACGTCATCGTGCTCAGCGAAAGTTTTTGTTTCACGCGTTCCCTCAGACTGTCTGGAAACCCATCCGCATCGCCACAGACAAAAATCACCTCGCGTATTCCGCGATCCCGCTGCTCCCCCAGCCATTTCGCAAACGCATCGGAGTCGTATACCTTGCCGCCGGCATCCAGCAACACGGAAACCGCCGCGCGGTTCGCATCCAGCCGCTTCAGCACCGCTACCGCATCCCGCGCCTCAACCACCTCGATGGGACACGAACGCGAGACGCGCTTCACATAGTCGCCAAGCGTCGAAATCATCTCCGGCCGCCGTGTCTTCCCGAGCATCAGCAGACAAATCTTCATCCCGCGAGTTTGCCCCCGTGGCACAGCCATTCCTGGCTGTGCTCTTGGATTCTTGGAATGCCTGGAGCCTAATCCAGAAAGGAACTCTACGAACAAAAGAAAACGTCACGCTGTTCACGACAGCCGCGGTCGGCCACGTTTATCTATCCCGCTTTTTCCGAAAGCTCACTACGCCGGTGCGTTTCCGGCTCGTCCGGCAGCGCCAGCGACGGCGCCTGCCTCCACAACCGCTCCAGATCGTAAAAACGCCGCGCCTGTTCGCCAAATACATGCACGATGAAGCCGCCAAAATCCAGCAGCGCCCATTCCGCCGAACGGCGCCCTTCGCGATGCTCCGGCGAACGCTTCATTTCGCGATACAACACGTCTTCCACTTCGGAGCAGATCGCCTGCAACTGCGGTGTGCTGTAACCGGTGCAGATCACGAAATATTCCGTGAACGTGCCAAGGCTGCTCAAGTCCAGCACGGTAATCGCGCCGGCCTTCTTCTCCTGCGCAGCTTCCACGGCCAGTCGCACGCCCTTCGGTAGTTTTTCGAGTCTCACCGGTACAACCTCTGTTTCAAGATATATTCTTCCACTCGCGCGGACACCAGCCCGTGAATCGATTGCCCGCGGCTGGCCTTCCGCCGAATATCGGTCGCGCTCACTTCGCTGGCCACGTTTTCCAGCAGGTACACCGTCGTTTTATCCAGCCGCGCCACAATCGGCGAGCCGTGCGCGACGCTCTCTTCTTCCTTCTCGCGCTTCGCGTCGCGGCGGCCGTGCAGATCGGGCGGAATCACCAGCCTCAGCGCCTCCAGCCGGATGCCCGGCCGGTTGGCAATCACGAAATCGCAAAGCCCCAGCAGCGTTTCGTATTCCTTCCACATCGGAATATCCAGAAACGCGTCCGCACCGATGATGAAAAAGATCCGGTCGCCCTGCCCGTGATACGCATGGCGGAAATACCGCACTGTATCCACCGAATAGTGCAGTTGCGTGCCGCTGAAGTCTTCGCCCGCTTCCGCCAGCGAAGGTACGAAATGCGGGTGCTCCGTCGCGGCCAGCGCCACCATCGCGAACCGGTGCGGAAACGGCGCCAGATGCTGTTTCAATTTGTGCGGAGGACGGCTTGCGGGAATGAAGTGCACTTCATCGAAATTGAATCGCCGGTCTGCTGCCCGGGCCACAGCCAAGTGGCCGGAATGGATGGGGTCGAACGAGCCGCCAAAAATCGCAATCCTTCGTGGATGGTGTTTCGCCGCCGTACGGTTAGCCTGCGCTGTCGTCAACCTGCCTCCCGGATGCTCCCCTAAGCAATTCTCTCACGAAATGGAGTTCGCGGAACCCGTCTCAGTCCTCGTTTTCCAAGTCATCCACAATCGCGGCGGCCTCTGAATCCTTTGCCTCATTTACTTCCTCTACCTCATTGTCCTCGTCCTCAACCGCTTCCCTCGGAATCTTGTCCAGCGCATCCGCGATTCCCCTCACGAGTTCTTTCACCCCGTCGCCGGTGGCCGCAGAAATCGTGTGGAATTCCAATCCCTTTTTCTTGCAGAATTTCTTCAACTCATCGAGTTTTGTTTGTTCCGTCGTGGCGTCCAGCTTCGTCGCCGCCACGATCATCGGCTTCTCCAGCAATTTTTCGCTGAACGCCCCCAGTTCCCCTTCGATAATTTCAAACGCCTTCACCGGGTCCAGCTCCGCCATGTCGCTCGTATCAATCAGGTGGACCAGCAGCCGCGTCCGCTCCACGTGCCGCAAAAAACGGATGCCCAGTCCGGCTCCCTGGCTCGCGCCCTCAATTAATCCCGGCAGGTCGGCCACCACAAACGTCCGGCCCAATTCCGTTCCGTGCCCGCCGGTCCCCCCATCGGCGTTCACCACGCCCAGGTTCGGCTCCAGCGTCGTAAACGGATAGTTCGCAATCTTCGGCCGCGCCGCGCTGATCACCGAAATCAGCGTGGACTTCCCCGCATTCGGGAATCCCACCAGGCCGACGTCCGCCAACAGTTTCAACTCCAGGCGCAGGTTCCGCTCTTCTCCGGCTTCGCCTTCTTCTTTTTCCCGCGGAGCCTGGTGCCACGGCTTCGCAAAATGCTGATTGCCGCGGCCGCCGCGCCCGCCCTGCGCCACCAGCAATCGCTGCCCCGGCCGCTTCAAATCCGCCAGCAGCACATTTCCCGTCGCGTCAAAAACCAGCGTGCCCACCGGCACCTTCAGAATCGTGTCGTCGCCCGAAACGCCCGAGCAGTTCGAGCCTTCCCCGTGCCGCCCGCGGTCCGCCTTGAATTCCCGGTTGTAGCGGTAACGCAGCAGCGTGTTGTCGTTCGGATTCGCTTCCAGGTAAATGCTGCCGCCGCGCCCGCCGTCGCCGCCCGATGGTCCGCCCCGCGGCACATACTTCTCCCGCCGGAACGCCACGCAGCCGTTCCCGCCGTCCCCCGCCTTCACCGAAATTTTCGCTTCATCAACAAACATTTCTTACTCTTCTCTGTGAACTCTGTCCGAACTCAGTGTTCTCTGTGTTACAAACTCTTTCTTCTCTTTCTTCTCTTTCTTCTCTTTCTTCTCTTTCTTCCATGTCCATAAAGACAAAACGGCCCCGACTCGCGCCGGGGCCGCTCGCATGCCTTCGGACTTAGTTCGCGGCCTTCGCTTCTGCCGCCGCCGGTGTCACGCTGATGAAGCGCCCCCGGTTGCCCTTGTCCTCAAACTTCACATAGCCCCGTACCAGCGCAAACAGCGTGTCGTCCTTGCCTTTGGACACGTTCTCGCCCGGCTGGTGCTTCGTGCCGCGCTGCCGGATCAGGATCGTTCCTGCGTTCACCAACTGTCCGCCGAACCGCTTTACGCCCAGCCTCTGTCCGTGTGAATCGCGCCCGTTTGTGGACGAGCCGCCGCCCTTCTTATGTGCCATGACCGAATCCTTCCCTGTAGTGGCCGGACTTTAGACCGGCCAGCCGAAATCGAAAAACCGGAAAATTGTTAAAGCTTGATCTCGCTGACCTGCACGGCCGTGTAATTCTGCCGGTGGCCCCGCTGAATCTTGTACTGGTTGGTCTTCTTGAACTTCAAAACGGTGAGCTTCTTCGCCCGGCCCTGCTCCACGATCTTGCCCGTGACGCTGGCGCTCGACGCATCGGAACCCGCCATGACCTTCTTGTCGTCGGTGTGCACCGCCAGCACGGTCCCGAATTTCACCTGCTCGCCCACATCACCCTTGACCCGCTCAATGCGGATGGTGTCGCCCGGTGCGACACGATATTGCTTTCCCCCGGTCTGTATAACGGCGTACATCTGTCCTCCAAAGCCTAAAGGCAAACCACAATTATACTTGCCCACTCCCAGTACCGTCAACGACGCTCTTTTGCCTCAAATTCGCTTGCTTCTTGAGGCTGGGTCGAGCCGGATGGCAATCCTTGCTTCATTCTCTAAAAATCAAACCGGTAGCCCAGAATCATCTTCGCCAACAAATGGTCCGTGGACTTGGTCACGCCGACGCCGACCCCAAAATTGAATTCCCACTTCTCGGATAAGTTCAGGTCAATCGCCGGGATAATCTGCTGTTGCTGCTGTGCCACTGGATCGAAACCTGTCACCGGCCCCAGCGAACCGTAATACTCCACGCCTCCGGCCACTTTCTTCGTGATGTCGTAGCTCACTTTGAAATTTGGAGAGAAGACAAAGCCCTGATTCTCGGTCGGGCCGTGGAACGACTTGTCGAACGTCGGGTTGAACGACAGGTACCACCGCCCCATCTGCTTATCCACGATCGGTCGCAGCTCATACGTCCAGGTATCCGGTGAAAACTGGGCGCGCTGGTAGCCGAACTCCTGCGAAATGCTTACGCCCACCGGCCAATTCCACTTCTTCGGCACCCGCACACGCGGCCGGATGTGATCGCCGACCCAATCCCAGCCAAGACCATTTTGCGCGGCGGTAAAAATGTAAAATCCCACCTCGAACCAGTCGTTGAATCCATGCGTGATCTCAATCGTTTCGTGCCACTGGTGATTTGTGGGGAACATCCCGTCCTGCACGGTCTTCGATCCCTCAAAGGTGAAGTTGTTGTGCAACTCCACCATCGTGTGCCCCGGGTCCACCGTATCCGCCCCATACACCTGAATCTCGTAATTGTCCTGCGCCTTCGTTGGCCTCACTGTCACAATGCAAAGTACAATCGCGCTCGCTACTGCCCATCCCCAACTCCATTTCATCCGGCTCCCCCAGAGACACACGTCCACTAGTTTCCTATGAATCCCTTAGGATGTTGTAATGAATCTCGCGGGTTGGATCAGTGCCTGAAGCGCGGCATTTTCCCGCGACTCCCTCACGCGTGAGGATGCGCCTTGTCGTAAATATCCATCAATTGCCGGATCGACGCGTGCGTATACTTCTGAGTCGTCGAAAGCGACTGGTGCCCCAGCAGCTCCTGAATCGCCCGCAAGTCTGCCCCGTCGGCTAGCAGGTGCGTGGCAAACGCGTGCCGTAGAGAGTGGGGATGCAAATCCCAGTTGACGTTCACCAGCTTCACGTATTTCTTCACAATCCGCCCGATGCTCCGCTGCGTCAGCCGGCGCCCCCTGTAATTCAGAAACACGGCGTCCGCGTTCGCCCCGAGCCCCGCTTCTTCGCTTTCCTGCAGCAGCGAATCGCGCACCGGCCAGTACGCCCTCAGCGCTTGCGCCGCCTTTTCTCCATAGGGCACGATGCGTTCCTTGTTGCCTTTTCCCCGCACCCGCAGCATCTTATCTTTCTGGTCCATGTCCGCCAGGTTCAGCCCGGTCAACTCGCTCACGCGCAATCCCGCGGCATAGAGCAATTCCAGGATCGCGCGATCGCGCGGAAGCAGCAGTCCATCCTCCTGGATCCCGGGCGAAACTCCCGGTCTCTCAACGGCGTCATTTGAATCCCGTCGCCTCTTCTCTCTTCCGTAAATTCCTTGGCCCGTCCCTGTTCCCGCAAGCTGGTTCAAAAACCCGTTCATCTCTTCCGCCGAAAGCACCGCCGGAACTCGTTTCGGCAGCTTTGGCGTAGCCACCAGCCGCGCCGGATTTTCGTTCAGGCGGCCTTCCCGCACGCAATATTTGAAAAACGACCGCAGCGCCGCCAATTTCCGCGCGATCGAGCTCTTCTCCAGCCCGGTGTCGTGGAGGTGCGCCACAAACTCGCGAATTATGTGATGCGTAATCTGTCCCAGTTTCGGCGTCTCCGTTCCCGGCGGCGTCAGGAAGGTCACGAACTGCTCCAGGTCGTTTCCGTAATTCACCAGCGTGTGCGGCGAAGAGTTCCGCACCGACCGCATATATTCGATATATTTTTGAATTGTCTGTTTCATTCGCTACCCGGGGAACCTGTAGTGGCCGGCCTTCAGGTCGGTCTCTGCATCTTCATCCTCTAAGAGTATAGATACACTTCCACGCGCGAATGGTTTTCCTGGTAAGGATGTTTCCTAATAAGTCAGGCCTTAAAGGAGTGCCCGGCGCGCCTGCTCAGCCCTTCACGCCGACCGGCGCCGGCTCTTCCACGTGCGGCGCGGCTGGCTTTTCCGCCGGTTTCTCTTCCGGAGCCAGCTTTTCCCAATCGCATCCTTCTTTTATACACGCGTGCACCGTGCCGATTTTCGTCTTCTTCTCCACGATAAATGGAGCGCCGCACTTCGGGCAGGGCTCCGCAATCGGCATGAACGGCGTCGTGAAATCGCAATCCGGGTATCGCGAGCAGCCATAAAACACGCGGAATCTTCCGCGCCCGCCCTTGCCCATGCTCCCGCGCTTCACGAATTCGCCTTCATTGCACTTCGGGCACTTGATGCCCATGGTGATCGGCCGCGTGTACTTGCACTTCGGGTATCCCGAGCAGCCGATGAACTCTCCAAACCGTCCGTGCTTCTTCACCAGGCCGTTTCCGTCCAGCGGACACTTTTCGTCCAGCGGCTCGTCCGGCTGGTGCGCGATCCGCGTTCCAGCCACCAGGCGCCGGGTCGTCTTGCAATCCGGATAGCCCGTGCAAGCCAGGAACGCGCCAAACCGCCCGCGCTTCAGCGCCATTTCCTTGCCGCAGTTTTCGCAATATTCGACCTTGTTCTCGGCATCCTCCGGAATCTCTTCCGACATATCCTGAATGAAATCGCATTCCGGATACCGCGAGCATCCCAGAAAAAATCCGTGCCGGCTGATCCGCTCCAGCAACTCGCCTTGCCCGCATTTCTCGCACTTCTTCCCCGTCGGAATCCCGGCCTTGTACGAAATCATTTCGTCGCCGGCCTTATCCAGGTCCACGACGAATTTTTCCCAGAACTCCTTCACCGACTCCCGCCACGGCAGCTTGCCTTCTTCGATCTCGTCCAGCTCTTCTTCCAGCCGCGCCGTGAACTTTACGTCGAACACGTCCTCGAAGCTCTTGATCAGCAGCACGCAGACGCGTTCGCCCAGCATCGTCGGCGTGAACCGCCCCTGATCCTTCTTCACATACTCGCGCTCGACAATCGTCGAAATAATCGATGCGTACGTCGAAGGCCGCCCGATGCCGTCCTCTTCCAGTTCCTTCACCAGCGTCGCTTCCGTATAACGTGGCGGAGGCTCGGTGAAGTGCTGCTCCGGCCTGATGGATTCCAGCTTCAGCACCTGCCCCTCGGTCACCCGCGGCAGAGCCTTCCCTTCACCCTCGTCGTCCTTCTCATCGTCCTCGCGGTCCGCGCCCGCCACTGGTATCTGGTAAACCTTCAGGAATCCGTCGAACTTCATGATCGATCCCGTGGTCCGGAACGTGTAATCGCCCGCATTGATATCAATCGTCGTCTGGTCGTACACCGCCGGCAGCATCTGCGAAGCCACGAATCTCTGCCAGATCAACTGGTACAGCTTGAAAACGTCGTCTTCCAGATATTTCCGCACATCTTCCGGCGTCCGCGAAACATCCGTCGGGCGAATCGCTTCGTGCGCGCCCTGCGCGTCCTTCTTTGACTTGTAGAAGTTCGGCTTCTCCGGCAGATAAGCGCTCCCGAACCGCTCCGGGATCAGCTCCCTCACCTGCTCCAGCGCATCGTTTGAAACCTGCACCGAATCCGTGCGCATGTACGTGATCAGCGCCACGGAACCCTCTGCGCCCAACTCCACGCCTTCATACAGCCGCTGCGCCAAAGCCATCGTGCGCTTCGCTGTATACCTCAGCCGGTTGTAGCCCGCCTGCTGCAGCTTGGAAGTGGTAAACGGCGGCGGCGCGTTCCTCCGCTTTTCCTTCAGCGTGACGCTGGCCACCTGCCACTTCGCCTTGCTCACCGCGGCGACGATCGCATCCGCCGCTTCCTGGTTCTTTACCTCGATGTCTTCGCCCTGCTTCTTTGTCAGCCGCGCCTCGAAAATCGGCGGCTCGCCCGCGTCCAGCATCGCGTGGATGGTCCAGTATTCCTGCGGCACGAACGCGCGGATCGCCTGCTCGCGTTCCACAATCAGCCGCAAAGCCACCGTCTGCACGCGTCCCGCGCTCAGTCCGCGCCGCACTTTGTCCCACAACAGCGGCGAAATCTTATAGCCCACGATACGGTCCAGCACGCGCCGGGCCTGTTGCGCGTCCACCAGTTGCGTGTCCACCTGCCGGGGCTTTTCAAAAGCCGCACGGATTGCCTTGGGAGTGATCTCGTTGAATGTCACCCGGAAAATCTTTTTCGGGTCGATCGGCTCGATCTCGATCTTGTCCTTCTCCGCAGGCTTCTTGGCAAACTTCCCCTTCCCTTTTTTCCCCGCGGCCGCCGCGGCTTCCGCTTCCTTCGCCTCTTTCTCCGCGTCTTTCTTCCCGTTCTTTTCCTCCTCTTCATCTTCGGGAATCAGAAACTTTGCCGGCTTCGAAAGCACCATCGCCAAGTGAGCGGAGATCGCCTCTCCTTCTCGGTCCGGGTCGCCCGCCAGGTATACGGCATCCGCCGTGGCTGCGCTTTTCCGCAAATCGTTAATCACTTTCCCCTTCCCGGGGATTACCTGCAGCGTTGGCTCGAAAATCTTGGCGTCGTCCAAATAAATGGCCTTCAACGGCGGTTTCGGAGCCGTGGACTTCCCCGCACGCTTGCTTTTCTTCTTTTTCTTCTGCGCGTTGATCTCTTTTTCGCTGATGGGCAGACGAATCCCGATCGTCTTCGTCGGCAAGTCCATCACGTGGCCGATCGAAGCCTTCACCGTGTAATTCTTCCCGAGATATTTATTGATCGTCTTCGCCTTTGCCGGCGACTCGACGATAACCAATGAACGTGCCATGTTTCCTTTGTAACCTGTGAGGCTGCGTTTGGAAGGCCTACCGGGGCGGTCTGTGCCCTTCTCGCTACCTTATATATAGCCTGCCCGCTGCTCTCTTACGTTTGCAACTGATGCTGGCGATTGCCGTTTGGGTGCATTCTTCTTCTTGCAGCCAGCTAACTCCCGCGTTTACAACAGCACTTTGCTGAACTGTTTCCCGGGAATCTGGCGCACCATCCCTTTCATCTCCAAGTCAAACAGCGTAGCCAGAACTACGCTGGAATTCAACCCGCTGGTTTCCACCAGGTCGTCGATCGGCCTCGGTTCTTCGACGTTTAAAAGGTCGTAAACCGCTTTTTGTGAGTCACTTAGCCCGTCTTCCGCCAGCAGGTTCCGCTGCTCAGATTCCATCTCTTCCGCCCGTACTAAAACCGCCCGCACCGGCGTTGGCAGCTCTTCGATGACGTCTTCCGCGCTCGTCACCAGCTTTGCGCCCTGCTTGATCAGCTGGTTCGGCGCGAAGCTCATTTCCTGCGTCACATTGCCCGGCACTCCGAAAACTTCGCGCCCGAACTCCATCGCCAGCCGCGCCGTGATCAAAGATCCGCTGTACTGCTTCCCCTCCACAATCACCACCCCCAGCGGCATGCCCGCGATAATCCGGTTGCGCACCGGAAAATTCTCCGGCGCCGGGTGCGTGCCCGTTGGCAGTTCGCTAATGATCGCTCCCCGCTCCAGAACCTTTTCGTATAACTTCTTGTTCTCTTTCGGGTAGCACACGTCAATTCCGGTGCCGATCACGCCAATCGCCCGGCCGCCCACGGCCATCGTCCCCTGATGCGCCAGTGCGTCCACCCCGCGCGCCAATCCGCTAACGATCACCAGCCCGCGCTTCGCCAATTCTCGCGCCAACCGCTCCGCCAACTGCGTGCCGTACGCTGTTGGCCGCCGCGTTCCCACGATGCTGATCGTGGGCTCGTTCAGGATTCGCGCGTCGCCACGCACATACAACATCACCGGCGGATCGTAAATCTGCAGCAGCGATTGCGGGTACTCGGGTTCCGTCCAGTTCACCAGCTTCGCGCCCAGAGCGCGCACCGCAGCGACTTCTTTTTCCGCCCGCCAGAAATTCTGCTTCTTGAAGATCGCCTGGGCCACCGGAGCGGGCAGGTTGCACGCCTCCAGCGCCGTCAAGCTCGCCCGGAACACACCCTCCGGCGACCCGAATTCTCGCAGCAATCGCGCAGACAGCCGGGCCGCTATGCCCGGCGTCATGGTCATCGCCAGCCAAGAGAGGGAAGCTTCCAGCTCCATCGCCCCCTCAGCCTATGAGCATACTAACCGACTTGTCAAGTACCTGTTGTATAGCGCGTCTTCCCTCGCGCTCAGGAAACGCTGGTTCGTTACCAACTCCCACGCCCGCAGAATCTGAGCTATTATCGTGACGGGTTCTCGGGGTTACTTCCACATGCGCACAAGTGGCTGGCTTGGCATTCTTCTGCTCGTCCAAAACGCTTCTTTCCCGCTCCGGGCTCAGACTCTTCCCTCACCCCCGGCATCTCCGCAGGCCACCGCTCCCTTGAAGACGCCCTCCTACGAAAAAGAGCCCTATGTTTTCGAGCTAATCGAGAACAAGGTCCGCTTTGAGGCGGACGGCAAAGGCCGGCGGGAATTGTCTGCTCGCGTCAGAGTTCAATCAGAATCCGCGGTTCGCGAACTCGGCCTGCTCGTCTACCCGTATGACTCTGCTTTTGAGGCTCTCGATGTGGTCTATGCCAGGGTCTTGAAACCGGACGGCACGATTGTGAATACACCTCCGTCGGACGTTCAAGATCTCGACTCCGCCGTCAGCCGCCAGGCTCCGATGTACACGGACCGGCGCGAAAAACACCTCGCCGTGAAATCCCTTTCCGTTGGCGACATCCTCGAATTCAAGCTGCTATGGACGATTCACGACCCCATCGCTCCGGGACACTTCTGGTTTGACACTTCCTATTTTCGCAATGGAATTTGCCTGAAAGAGGTAGTCGAGTTATCGGTCCCCCGCGACGTTCCGGTCAAGCTCAACTATACCAAGCCGCAACCTTCCATCCGCGAAGATGGCGACGTGCGGATCTACACGTTTGAGGCTTCAAATCTGGAAAAAGCCGAACAATCCAAAATTCCCGCCTGGGAAAAAGACTTTCATGGCGCACCACCACCTGAACTCCGCCTCTCCTCTTTTCCATCGTGGGAGAGTGTCGGAGCCTGGTACGACTCTCTCCAGCAGCCGAAAATTGCAATCACGCCGGAAATCCGCGCGCGCGCCGGGGAACTCACCAGGGATAAAACGACGGACGATGAGAAGATTCGCGCCATTTATGATTTCGTTTCCACACGCTTTCGCTATATCGGCGTGGACCTTGGCTCCGGGCGCTATTCTCCACACTCTGCGTCCGATGTCCTGGCTAACCGCTATGGAGACTGCAAGGACAAGCACACTCTTTTCGCCGCCCTGCTGCAGGCCGTCGGCATCCCCGCTTATCCCGTGTTAATCAGCTCGAAATATCGAGTCGACCCGTCGTTTCCGTCCCCCGATCTGTTTGACCACGTCATCACGGCCATTCCCCATGGCCGCTCTTTCCTTTTCCTGGACACCACGCCCGAAGTGGCTCCTTTCGGCCTGCTCGTCAATACCTTGCGCGACCGGCACGCACTGGTCATCCCCCCGAATGCCCCGGCCCATCTGGACATGACTCCGGCCGACCCGCTGCTTACCGATTCGGAGACGGTCCACTTGGATGGCTCCCTGGATTCCTCCGGCACTCTGGACGCGAAGTTCTCGCTCGAAGAGCATGGCGATGGAGAACTCGCCTTACGGACCGTTTACAGGGCGACGCCGCAAAACAACTGGCAGGAACTCACACAGAAGATTGCGGGAAGCATGGGCTACGCCGGGACAGTTAGCGAGGTTTCCGTCACCCAACCCGAGGACACTGCGAAAACCTTCACCCTTGAATTTCACTACCATCGCACGGATTTTCCCGACTGGAAAAATCGACGCATCGTGCTGGGCGTGCCGTTTTTCTCCATGCCCGAACTTAGCGAGGAACAAAAACTGTCGAAGGACAACATGCCCCTGGGGTCTGTGCAGGAAATCAACTACATCTCCACAATCGCCCTTCCGAAAGGCTTCACTGCCGTCTTGCCGGAGGCTCAGGAGCGCGAGAATGATTTTGCATCATTCAAGGCAAGTTATTCCGCCGGGCCCCCAAATGTGGTTCATGGCGCCCTTCACCTGAAGATTTTCAAGCGGGAAATTTTCGGCGAACAACGCGCCGCCTTCGATGATTTTGCAAAAACCGTCCGGGACGCCCCCAATCGTTTTATTTTTGTAAAAGGCGACTTTCCCCCGAGCGCCACTGTCAGCGAGGACATCGCCCCGCCCCGGTTCGGCGGTCCAAACCATTCAGAGCAGCTGATCGCAAAACTCGAGCAACTTGGCCAGGCGCATCCGGAGAATGAGCAAATTCGTGGGATGCTCGTGCAGGCTTATATCGCGGCGAACCAACCGGAAAAGGCGCTTTCCTACCTTGACAAGGCCAAGGAACAAAACCAGTCTCCCACGCCCGCCCTCAGTTTTTTGTACGGCAGAACCTACCTTTCCATGAAGAATTCCGAGCAGGCTTTCAAATATTTTCAGGTGGCGCTGGAGGACGATCCCGACCCGGTTATGTTGAATGACGTCGCCTGGGATCTCGGGGAAGCCGGCGTGCATCCTAAAGAGGCCCTCGAGTACTCGGCGCGCTCGGTCGGTGGCATCGCCCGGAAAACTATGGATATTTCGATTGACGATTCCGAGGCTTCCGACTTTCAACTTATGCCCGCCCTGGCCGCCTCGTGGGACACCCTCGGCTGGTTGTATTTCCACAATCAGGATTTTCACGCGGCGAAACCTTATCTCGAAGCTTCGTGGCAGCTCTCACAATCTCCGGTCGTCGGAGAACACCTGGTCGAAGTCCTGCAAAAACTCGGCGAATCCCGCTCGGCTGCCTCCGTCTGCGCACGAGCCCTCGCAGCCGTCCCTTCCAACTCCTCCTCGGAAGTCCATACGCAGCTCGTTTCGGAGTGGGAATCGCTGAAATCGTTCCTGAAACTTCCCCATGGCGGTTCCAGCGTTGAGGCCGCAAGTTCGCAGGGGGCCATGTGGCTTTCGGATATGCGTACGCTGAACATTCCATTCCATGCCAAGCTCCAGGGGAATTCCCGGACGGCGCAATTTGTGATTTCTCTCAGAAATGGCTCCAAAGTCGACGATGTCGCTTATATTTCAGGGGCCGATGAACTGCGCAACGCCACGGCAGATATTGCGTCGGCGAAATATCCGCAGCCTTTTCCAGACGACACCCCTACTCGCATCATCCGAAAGGCCACGCTCAGCTGTTCGATTTACATCAAGGAGTGCGTGCTAATCCTGCTTCCGGTTGCGGACGCTGCGATCTCTTTTTAGCCCCTGCCCGGCGCTGACCGTTCCTTGTCGAACCCCGGCGCATCCCTCAAACTGGAAACTCCACTATGAAACTCTTCTCGCCACACCAACTCCGCTACCCCGCCCTGCTCGCCGTCGCCGCGCTGATTTTCCTCCGCCCGGCGCAAGCCCAAAACCCCGAAGATTCCGTCATCCGCGTAAACGTGAAACTCGTCATCGTTGATGCCACCGTGAAAAACAAGTCCGCGCAAATCCTCGCCGACCTGAAACAAGGTGACTTCGAGCTCCGCGAAGACGGCGTCGCGCAAAAAATCGAGATCTTCAGCCGCGACGAATATCCCCTCAACGTCGCCCTGGTCCTCGACCTCAGCGACTCCATCGGCCCCTTCCTCGGCCCTTTGCGCGAAGCCGCCACTTCCGCTCTCTCTGCCCTCAAGCCCGACGACGAAGTCGCGCTCTTCACCTTCTCCACCGACGCCCAGATGCGCGCCCCCTTCACCAAAGACAAAGCCTCCATCGCCCAGCAAATCACCGCCTTCCGCGTCGGCGGCGGCACCAACATCAACGACGGCATTTTCCTCCCCGCCCAATATCTCCTCAACGCCCCGGAAAAAGACCGCCGCGTCATCATTCTCATCAGCGATGACGTGGCCACCGCCCAGGGCGGTCAAGGCACCAACGACATCATCACCGAGCTGATCGCCTCCGACGCCGTCCTTTATAATTTGAAAATTCCCGGCGAGAACCCGCCGGGAACACTCTTCGCCGCGGCCATGACGCCGGGCCTCGTCAACATTCGCAAAGTTGTGGACCAGACCGGCGGCGAAATCTTCAACGTCCCCGATCTCGCCCATCTCGCCGAGGTCTTCGGCGCGCTCATCACTCGCATCAAAACCCGTTACACGCTGGGCTATTACACTTCGGCCACCGCTGCCCTCGGCAAGCCGCACAAGCTCGACGTTCGCCTCGCCCCATCCTTCGGCAAGAAAGGCCGCGACTACTCCGTCCTCTCCAAGACCGCCTTCTACGTCCACTAAAAAAACGGCCCACCCGATCGCACGGTGCGATGGGTGGGCTCGCTCTTACTCTTTCTGATTACTGATTACCGATTACTGATAACCGTTCTTCACTTCCCTCTCGTTTACTCGCCGTTCCGCAAAATCTGCTTGTCCGCGGCCGAGAAGTGGCTGTAGCTGCCCGTTTCGATTTCGCGCTCGCGCGCAAAGGGCGGCATCTGGCGCAACCGTTCGACCGCTCGCTGCATTTCCGGGCGAAGTGGCGCGTTCGATTGCGAAGCGGAACCGGAGCGGCCAGGAACGTAACTCACGGTCCGGTAACCGCTCGGCGTTGCCGTCAAGTGGTCAACCGATTGAACCGGCGGACGCCGTTCGTAAAACGCGGTGTCGCTGCCTCCATCGCCCGCGCTGTTCGTGCCCCGCGGCGCCTGCGGTCTCCACGAGCTTGTGGGCCCGTTCGGCTGCGGCTGCGATTGCGGCTGCACTTGCGGATTTGCCGGCGGCGGATTGCCGTTGTTGTTATTCGGCCGGTTGTTGTTCGGAGCGCCGTTGTAATTAGGAGCGTTATTGTAGTTAGGCCTGCCATTGTAATTCGGCCCATGGTTGTAATTCGGCCGGTTGTTGGAATCCGGCCCGTTCGAGTAGTCCTGAGAATCCGGCGGGTAGCCTATGTAGTCCTCCGAAGATCCATCCGGCGGGTACGAATAATAGGAATTGGGCGCGTAATATCCCGGGTAACCGTAATAGCCATACGGATATCCCCAGCCATAGCCGTAGTACGGCCAGCCCCAGCCAAATCCCCAGCCCCATCCCCAACCTCCCCAGCCCCATCCCCGGCCGCCGTAGAAGCCGCGCCCACCATAAAAGCCCCGGCCGCCGTAAAACCCTCGACCACCGTAAAAGCCGCGGCCTCCATAGTAGCCGCCACGATAACCGCCATACGAATGTCCGCCGACGAAGCCGTGGCCCCCTCCACTAAAACCGCCGCCTCCATGAAATCCGCCGCCACCGCCTCCTCCGTGAAAACCTCCGCCGCCACCGCCGTGCCCTCCTCCTCCATGCTGGGCCAGCGCCGCCTGCGGCAACCACGCCAGCGCAATAAACGCCACAACGCCAATTACAACTCGAACTAACATTCCCTTTTTCATATCACTAACCCTCGGTTCCCGTACCTCAATTCCTTAGATGACAACTTCTCGCTATAGGATTCACGGCGGCATTCTACACCCTTGCGATTCCCGCGACACCCTCCCCAACTGCTATCATCTGCCCAGGAAAGGTCGCACCGTCATGCCGCAACACGCCTCCCGAAAATCTCTCCACGGCAAAATCGCCCTAGTCGCCGGAGCCACCCGCGGCGCCGGACGCGGTATCGCCGTCGCCCTCGGCGAAGCCGGCGCCACCGTTTATTGCACCGGCCGCAGCTCCCGCAAACGCCGCGTCAATCCACGCCGCCCCGAAACCATCGAAGAAACCGCCGAACTCGTCACCTCTGCCGGCGGCCGCGGCATTCCCGTTCGCGTCGATCACACCGATCCCGCACAAGTGAAAAAGCTCGTCGCGCTCATCAAACGCCGCCACCGTCGCCTCGACATCCTCGTCAACGACATCTGGGGCGGCGACGCCCTCACCGAATTCGGCAAGCCCTTCTGGAACGCCAACCTCGATAACGGCCTCCGCATGCTCAAACAGGCCATCCACTCGCACATCATCACGTCCCACTTCGCCGTTCCCCTGATGTTTGGCCGCGCCAAAGTGAAAGGCGCAGGCAGCGGCAAACCCCGCCCCATTATTTTTGAAATCACCGATGGCGACGCCTTCTACTACCGCGGCAATCTTTTCTACGACCTCGTGAAAATCTCCGTCATCCGCCTGGCCTTCGCCATGGCCCGCGAACTCCGCAAACGCAACATCGTCTCCGTCGCGCTCACTCCCGGCTTCCTTCGCTCCGAAGCCGTCCTGGACCACTTCGGCGTCACCGAAGCCAACTGGAAAGACGCCGGCAAGCGCAAGGACGCCAACGTAAACTCGGCCGATCAAAACGACGCGCCGCAGGATTTTCTCCGCTCCGAATCGCCCCGCTACATCGGCCGCGCCGTCGTCGCCCTCGCCGCCGATCCCCGCGCCATGAAGAGGACCGGCCGCGTCTTCAGCTCCTGGGCCCTCGCCCGCGAATACGGCTTCACCGACCTCGACGGCTCCCAGCCCCATTGGGGCAACTACGCCCGCAAAAAATATGGCCGCTACAAAATCTGCGACGACAAATTCTATTCCTACTGGGTCCCCGGCCTCATCGAACTAGTCTTCCCCGACTGGTTTTAATCCTCCGCCTCATTCTCTGCATTCCCAAACGTGGCGCTGGCTTTCATGCGCGCCGTTGCGCCCCGGATGCTTCTGCGGGGCCAGCCTCTCCTCTCCGTAGGGCCCGTCTTCGGAGGCGGGCCGTCTGCTCCTGCAATCGGTGCCGATGGGGAAAACTGCGAAAAATCACGGGAAAAATCAAAAATGTCGGCGCGCCGACATTTTTGAGGGGGTGGCCACCCCCCTGTTTTTGCGTAAGCTGGGGAAAGAAAAAGACTTACCAGGCCAATTTCCGCATCGAGGGGAAATAAAGGAGTTAGGGGAATTTCGGGAGGAACAGGGAGCGGCGGAGGGTAAAAACAGAGGAATCCCCGCGCGGACATGGACAATTTTCCCAGTCCATAACTACTTCATCAACTATATTCTATAGTACTGTAACGATTTTCGTCGAAAGAGCAACGCCCCCGGTAGTCCACAACTCAAATGCGTGACTTCTCTGTAACACAGGTAATACACTGTTGAAGTCCAAAGGCTGACCATGCCTCAAGAATTGACAATCGCAGATATCCAGGCCGCATTCCTTGAGTATCGTGCCAATTTCAAGGAACCGATCACCCCTGTTTGGTTTGGTAGACAGCAGGGGGAAATCATAAACGCAATTCACAGCGCGCTTGCACCATGGCAACTCGGCTTCGAAAACATCTCATGGAACCAGGCCGCAAAAACTCTTGGGGAGACCCATATTAGCTTTGCCTTTCCATCCTTGTTTTCGTCTTTTTTAGTGGGCGTAGCCGGAGTGACGATTACTGCGCTCAATCCAGATTGGTCACGTGCACAGACATTTGTGGCCCTCTTCCAAACTGGTATGGATGCCCTAACAGCAAGCGTTCGACAGGGACTCCAAAGCCAGCAACTAACTCTGGGGTTCCACGTTAAACCGGGAGGAAAATCGTTTCGGGAAACAGTGAGTCAGTTTGTGAACGCAAAGGCTCTGGAAAGCGAAAAGGCAGCGTTCTTTGGAGCCTCTGTCTATTACGCGGACTACTCATTTGTGGTAGATAGTTCAGTGGCTTTTCCGGGCGGCGTGTTTGTCAAGCTCACCCGAAATTTCGCAGGTGAGAAACCGTTTGATGAGATGGCCGCCACACTTTACAAAGATGAAGAGTCCGTGCTGCGACTTCTAGGATTGAAACTGAAATGAATATCCTTGAGCAACTCTCAAAGCCTCAGCTATTGCGTGTTTCCGACTATTTTCCGCAAATGCAAGGTCGCTTCAACGTCGGATTGCTGGGGAACAAATATGCTCAGGCCCCGTCCTCATGGGGAGGAGCGGATACTCTTCCCGAACTTTATCAAGGACTCGTCAATGAGGCGCAGCCCGCCTTCAAACTTGCTTTGCTGAAACAGCAAAAGTTCACACCTCACAAAAGGGGGGAACGCATCGCGGCGTCACTTTCCGCGCTCGGTGCTCCTCAACCCACAGATTTAAGTTTGGCCGAGTGGAAAGCAGTGTTCGAAGAAATTGAAGATGATGAGGATTGAGGGATGGCTGAGACTTTCAATGCTATCCCCGCTGGGAGTAATCTCCTCCTCGATGCAAACGTCTTTGTGTATGGCCTCACTGCCCAGTCTGCTGAATGCAGGTCGCTACTGGAGCGCTGTTCAACTGAAGAGATATTTGGCATAACCCTATTCGAGATCATCCACGAAGCTACGCACGTCTTTATGCTGGCGGAGGCCAAGGCCAAGAGTCTCTTCACTTCCACCGAAAAAGGTGCAAAATATCTGGCTCGCCACCCCAACGACGTAAAGAACCTTTCGGATTACTGGACCAATGCCCAAAGACTCCTTTCCCTAAATGTACTGATCTTGCAGATGGAGCAGGACATCGTGGTAGAGGCGCACACAGAGAGGGTGAATGCGGGTCTGCTTACGAATGATTCCATCATTGTTGCTGCAATGAGGGAATACGGAATCTCTAGAATCGCAACAAACGATGCGCAGTTCGATACTGTTGCAGGCATTTCGGTGTACTCCCCTACCGATGTGCCTTGATGACTTTGCTGAAACTAGACTTCGCTTAAATTGACAGCCTTGTTCGAGCGCAATTGGACGGCGAAGTGGGCACAATGGGGCAGAAGGGACGTTTTCTGCTTTGGCTCATCGCCGCCTAACTCGACCGCGCATGTGACCTGACTCTGACTCGACAAACGCCGGAGGCGTGGCAGAAGTTAGCCCAGCCCGTGAGGGCTGGGTAAGAACGCAGCGACGATCCCGAGCGCCGGAGGCGCGGCACCTACCCGAACACATATTTCGGGTCAAATTCGATCTTATGTTTTTTCAACAATGCGAGGAATTCCGCGTCAAAATTCATTTTCCTATGATGTGCCTCCTGGTTTTGAATGTATCGAACCACGATGGGAACGTTCGAACTGCTCACGCTGAACGCTCCGTACCCCTGTTGCCACGCGAATTTGAGACCTTCTTCGCTCGCCCAGCGTGAAGAATTCGATTTGATGGCGAGAACCGCCTTGGCCAGCGCCACGGTCGGAGGAATTTGAAGGAGGAAATGAATGTGATCTTCCATCCCTCCCACGGCGAGAACAAGGATGTCGAACTTTTTGCAAACGCCGGTTGCGTAGGCCCACATTCGGGGCCGAAAGTCGTCCGGCATGAGTTTGCGGCGATCTTTGGTGCTGAAGACTATGTGAATCACGTTTTGGGCGTAGGTGTGGGACACGTGGCGCGCCTCCGGTGCTTGATTACTTTATATACCATTTACCCAGCGCTTACGCACTGGGCTAACTTATGTCGCGCCTCCGGCGCTGGGCAGAGCGGTCCGGAAAGGTCTAGCTCTCGACATTCGCGACTTTCTGACCTAAGGGGCGAGGCGCGCGGGGGAAAGACAAAACGTATTCCGGTTTCGCTGATCGCTGATCGCCGATTACCTCCCCATTCGAACGCTGCCCCAGTTCCATTACCATTTTTTGTCCAAGCAGTTACTTGTCGATACTATTTACTGTTGCAATACTTTGTGTGTGACTCGCAAGCGCACCAATTCGCCCGCCGCACCTCGCGGCGCCAAACGAATCTTTGTGGCCTCTGCCCTGGACAACTGCACGCATGAAGATACCTCTCGATTCCCGGCGATCCGCTAAACCCTGTCCATTCAAGACTTTCCTCTCCCCTCTAACTCCTGCAGTTTCAACACTTGCGCGCCCATCTCGTAACCCTTTTCCCTGCTATCTCTTCCCGGCCACAGGGGGAAGGGTCCCCCTGGTTTACCCTGAGCGAGCGCGAAGGGTCAACCAACCTCGGCTGTTAACTGTCGACTGTCGACTGTTGACTTTCCGCGAATCTCTGGCCACTTCTTCTATCTCCTTTATTTCCCCACCATACGAACACCAGCCTCGTATCTCTCTTGTTTCCCCTACATACGCAAAAACAGGGGGGTGGGTGTCCCCACAAAAATGTCGGCGCGCCGACATTTTCGATTTTTCCCCTGATTTTTCGCACTTTTCTAGCCCTGAGCCCGGTGCCAATCGTCCCTCGCAACCTGCCCTCTTCGAGAGGCGGCCCTACAAAACCGAAGAAGGCGGCCTGAAGCCGCCCCTACGAAGAAAGCAGGATACGGGGCACGCGCCACGCGCCTCTCTTCACCAGTCACGAGTCACCAATCACCAGTCACTGTCCTCCCCCTGTCGGTTTCAGCACGGCAGTACTTGGCTCCTATTGCGCGGAACGGTGCCAAAACGGAAGCTGGGGGAATCCCGGCATGGTCCGGGAGCCCGCGCCGCGGGTATGTCCCCCTTCGAGCATAGGTGCCCCGATGCCCACGATTGATCGCCAGGAGCTGGACCGGCTGGAACGCCGCAATCTCCAGCTCACGATTCTTTCCGCCGTGTTTGTGCTGATCCTTGCCGGCGGGCTGGCCGCGTTCATGTATCCGCTGGTGTTCGTCCATGCGGACGAGAACAAGTGGACGATGCGCGTGGCGTTCTTCGGATTTTGCGCCCTGACGCTGCTCTTCGTGGGCTATCTTTTCGACCGGCAGCGCACCTTTACCAAGCTGAAGCAGCACCTGCTGAGCGAACTGGAGCGCAACGTGGCGCTGCAGATTCAGGCCAGCGCCGATTTGCTGAACTCCATGCCCGACCAGAACCACTTCTGGGATCGCCTGAGCATGGAATTCCGCCGCGCGCTTACGATGGAGAAAAACATGTCCCTTGTGCTTGCGAAAGCGAATGCCAATTCCCGCGCCACGGTGAAAGACGAGAAAGGCGCGTTCAGCGACGCCGCGAAAGCCATGGCCAAGCGGCTGCGCCCCACCGATTCCATCTATCACCTGGCCGACGATCTCTTCGCCATCGTGTTGCCGGAAACGGACACGCTGAACGCCAAGCGCATTGCCGTCCGCCTGCAGGAAGGCTTGCAGGACGTACGCGCGAAATACGGGATGACGTTCGATTTGACGGCCTACAACTACCCGGATCACGTGAAGAGTTCGCACGAACTGGAAGACATCGTGAAGTCGCTGCTGCCGGAAGAGAAGGAATGGCAGGTTGCGGCGGAAGTTCCGGTAACCTGAGGCGGCTTGAGTTAATCAAATATAGTGAAGCGCCAACGAATGGAACGTGAGCTAATGAAAACTCTATCGCAGCGGCTGCAGCAGATTCCCCCGAGCGTTTCCCGGACTTACCGGGACTATCGTTACGCGTTTCGTTCGTGGCTGCGCGCCGCGGCGTTGACGCTCTTCCCCGAACCGGCGCCCGTCCGCGTGGTTAACCGTCAGCGCTCGCCCTTCCGCTCCCGTTAGAAACACCTCCAACTAAAAACGCACGCCTTTTGGCTTGTGCCTTGACTTGCCTTTCGATTAGTACAATACTGACACAGTCATGAATGACCTATTGTTGCTGGCGACGCTGCTCGGCGGCCCGGCGCACGGCTACGCGCTGAAGAAGCGCGTCGGCCAGATCACCGGCCAAAGCGACATGCACAACAACCTGGTCTATCCGCTGCTGAAGCGCTTTGTCGCCGCCGGCTGGGTGAGCCGGAAGACCGTGCCTGGCGAACGCGGCCAGACGCGGGAACGCTACGCGCTTACGTCCAAAGGCAAGCAGGAGTTGCTCCGGAGACTGGAGCAATTCACGCCTAAGGACGCCGCGAGCGCGGAGGAGTTCCAGTTGCGCGTGGGACTCTTCGCCTTCCTCGGTGCGGCGGCACGAGAGCAGATCGTGGAGCAGCGCGAAGCGTGGCTGGCGAAACGCGCCGAGCGGCTGAACTACCTTGCGGCAAATATGGAGCTTGGCGAATGGGGCGCGAAGGTCGTTGCGTTTATGGCGAAGCAAGTCGAAGCAGAGCGGAAGTGGACGTCGGAACTCCTGAAGGGCAAGGACGACCGAGGCCACACGGATAGATCTTAAGTTGGGATGAACATCAGGAGGCGAGAATGCACTGGGAAAGCATGGGCGCGGAGCGGGCAATGGAATTGGCTACATGGTTGTGGGACACGCTTATGGCTGTGTGGGTGTTGCTGTGGTTTGGGATGAAGCGGGCGAAGAAACTGGAGACACCGTGGGAAATGGCGCAGCACGCGGTGCCGGTTGTTTTGGGATTCTGGTTGTTGTTCGGAAGTGGGTGGAGAGGGCTGAATATGAAATTCCCGCCGGAGACTCCGGCAGCGCTGTGGATCGGATTAATTCTGACAGCATTGGGCGTGGGAACCAGCATCTGGGCGCGGCTCAGCCTGGGAGCAAACTGGAGCGGCGTGGTGACATTGAAAAAGGAGCATGAACTTATCCGCAAGGGATTGTACCGCTGGATCCGGCATCCGATTTATACGGGCATCCTGGTGGGCTTCATCGGCACGGCAATGATCAGGGGGCATCTACGGGGTTGGCTGGGATTTGCGATCGTATGGCTGAGTTTTTACATCAAGGCCCGGCGCGAAGAGATATTTTTGCGGCAGGAGTTCGGCGAGGGATTTGAGGAACATGCGCGGCACACGGGGATGTTTTTGCCGAGGCTGACGTAGGCGGATTTTTGAGGCAACGCAATTTGCATTTGTGAACGCAAGCGGAGATCGGAAATCCCGTGACGCGAATCCCGTGGCCTGGCAGGCGGGGACAGTTTCTAAATCTGCCGCACCTCCGGCGCTTGAAAATCCTGCGACGCGTACCCCGCCCTCACGGGCGGGGCTAACCTTTTCCGCGCCTCCGGCGCTGAACCTGCGGAGCTGAGCGACCGGTGAGCGGGGCATCAGCCAGAGGCGAACAAAAACTTGTTGCTGAAACGAATGAGAGGAAGTAGTGTGCGGGTGGCAATAGCCTATGAGCACACAAACGATTACGGCTACACCGGCACCAACCCCACTTACTAAAAATCAATGGCGCGGATTTTTCGCATCGTGGGGCGGATGGGCGCTCGACGGGATGGATTCGTACATTTTTGCGCTGGTGATGGTGCCCGCGCTGAAGGAATTGTTGCCGCGATCGGGATTGCGCAGCGACCTGGGCGGCGTCGGGTACTACGGCGGGCTGCTGTTTGCGTTGTTCCTCGTCGGATGGGGCTGCGCGTTTTTGTGGGGCCCCGTCGCGGACAAGTATGGACGCGTGCGCACGCTGATGCTGACGATTCTGTGGTATTCGCTGTTCACCTTTTTGTGCTGCATCAGCACGCGTGTGTGGCAACTGGCGATCTTCCGCTTCCTGGCAGGAATCGGCATCGGCGGCGAATGGGCGATGGGCGGGACGTTTGTGGCGGAAGAGTGGCCGGAGGACCGTCGCAAGATGGCGGCTGGGTGGATGCACACCGGTTATTACGTGGGATTTTTTCTGGCGGCGATCGCCAATTACCAGATCGGGGCGCGGTATGGGTGGCGGTGGATGTTTGCGATTGGCGGATTGCCGGCGCTGCTGGTGAGCTTTATCCGGTATGGCGTGAAGGAACCGAAGGTTTGGGAGACCAAAGTGGCGGCAGTGCGGAGCGGGTCCGTTTTCCGGCCGCTGACAACGCTGTTTTGCGCAGAGTACCGGAAGCGGACGATTGTGAATTCGCTGTTCGTGCTGGTTTCGATTATCGGGTTGTGGGCGGGGTCGGTGTACGTGCCGGCGGCGATTACAGACATTGTGAACCGGAACAAAATTCAGGGTGTGAACTTGCCGCACCTGATTTCGCTCGCAACGATGGTGCTTTCCGTGGCGACGATCCTGGGGTGCATCGTGCTGCCGCCGCTGGCGGAACGGTTTGGGCGCCGCGCAACGCTGGGAATGTATTACGTGTGCATGCTGCTCTCGATCGGGATTGGGTTTGGATACGTGTTTTACCTGCCGACGGATCCGCTGAAATGGTTCACCGTGTGCCTGTTCTTTCTGGGCCTCGGCGGGGCGAATTTCGCGATGTATACGCTGTGGCTGCCGGAACAGTATCCGACGGAGTGCCGGGGAAGCGCGTTTGCGTTTGCGACTTCGGTGGGAAGATTTGCGGGAGCGGGATTTACGTTTTTAGTCGGCGCGGGCGTGGCGCATTTTCATACAATCGGAAAACCTGTGGCATATACGGCGATCGCGTTTGCGGTGGGACTATTGTTGTTACCCTTCGGGCATGAGACGAAGGGGAAGGCTTTGCCTGCGTAAGACAGCAAGCGGTGGCCAGCGATCGGCGACCAGTGAAGCGAACCTCCTTCCCGAAGTAAGTCGAAGAGGGGCCGAGCTCGCTCGGCCCCCACAATCAGTTTTAATCAAGCCATAAAAACTAAGCTTCTTCTTCGACGAGGGCTTCGCCGTGGACGGATTTGTGTGCGGCGATTACTTTGTCGGCTTGATCGCCGGGGACGTAGTCGTAGTGCGAGAACTCCATGGAGTACGTGGCACGGCCTTGGGTCATGGAGGTGAGGTCGGTGGCGTAGGAAAGCATTTCGGAGAAGGGGACCTGCGCGCGGACGATGACGTTATGGCCGCGGGATTCGCTGCCGCCAATGCGTCCGCGGCGGGAACTGAGATCGCCCATCAGGTCGCCGGAATATTGGTCGGGCGCGTAGACTTCGACGTGCATGACGGGTTCAAGGAGCGAGGGACGCGCGGTTTTCATCGCTTCCTTGAAGGCGAGAGAGCCGGCGATCCGGAAGGCCATGTCGGAAGAATCGACGTCGTGGTATTTGCCGTCGTAAAGAGTGGCGCGGAAATCGGTGACGGGGAAGCCGGCGAGGAAGCCGCGGGCGGCAGCTTCGCGGATGCCGCGCTCGACGGAGGGAATCCAGTTCTTGGGGATGGCGCCGCCGAAGACATCGTCAACGAATTCGACGCCTTTGCCGCGCTCGAGAGGCTCAAATTTGACGCGGCAGACGCCGAACTGGCCGTGGCCGCCGGACTGTTTCTTGTGCTTGCCTTCGGCGTCGGCCTTGCCGCGGATAGTTTCGCGGTAAGGAACCTTGGGCGGCTTCAGCGTGAGGTTGACGTTGTAGCGCTTCTGCATTTTCGCGACGACGACCTCAATGTGCTGCTGGCCGCTGCCGGCGAGAAGGAATTCCTTGGTCTGGGGGTCGCGTGAGAAACGGAGCGCGGGATCCTCTTCCATGATTTTGTGGATGGCGATGCCGATTTTGTCTTCGTCGGCGCGGGTTTTCGGTTCGACGGCAAAAGTGATGGAAGGCTCGGGGAGCCTGGCCGGAGCGTAGTAGATTGGAGACGCTTTGTCGCCGAGAGTGTCGCCGGTTACGGTTTCTTTCAGCTTGGTTATCGCGCCGATATCGCCGGCGTGCAATTCCTGAATTTCAGTGAGCTGCTTGCCCTGGACAACCATGGTGTGCTGAAAACGTTCGGGAATGTTGCGATTGAAATTCTGTAGCGTGGCGTCGTTTTTCAGGACGCCGCTTTTCACCTTGAAATAGTTGATGCGGCCGGAGAAGGCGTCGGCGAGGGTTTTGAAGGCGAAGACGGAGAGCGGCTGCGAATCGTCGTACTTGCGATCGATGCGATCGCCCTTGCCGCCGGGATCCTTGAAACCGAACTGGGAGTGCTCGTCGGGGTGCGGGAAAACGTCGGCAAGAAAAGTGAGAAGGCTGGCGCTGCCGACGCTGCGGGTGGAGGAGATCATCAAGACCGGCACGATTTTTTCCGCAACGATGGCTTTGCGGACGGCGGGGATCAGATCCTGGATGGGGATAGTGCCTTCGCGGAAAAACTCCTCCATCATTTCGTCGTCGCCTTCGGCGATCATTTCCACAAGCCGCTCGTGAGCTTCTTCGGCCTCATCCTTTAATGCATCCGGAATATTTTCGATGGTGGCTTTGCCGTCGCCGTCGGGCGTATACATGTGGGCTTTCATGGAGACGAGATCGATCACACCGCGGAAACCTTTTTCGGCACCGATGGGCATCTGGAGGGGGACAACGGTGCGGCCGAAAACCTGGACGAGGGATTCGAGGGAGCGTTCGAAGCTGGAGAGATCGCGATCCATCCAGGTGAGGACGAAGGCGCGGGGGATATCGTACTCGGCGCAATAGTCCCAGACTTTTTCGGTGGTGACCTGAGCGCCGACGTGGGCATCAACGGTGATGAGCGCGGCGTCGGCGGCGATGAGGGAGGCCTTTGTTTCGGTGATGAAAGTGGAGTAACCGGGGAGATCGAGGAAATTAATTTTCACGGTGTTGCCTGCGCAGAGAGTGCAGGCCCATTCGGCGCAGGCGATGCCGGTCTGGATGGAGATTTTGCGGGCGATTTCTTCCTCGTCCCAATCGGTGGTGGTGGTACCCTCCGCAACTTTGCCGAAGCGTGGCGTAACTCCGGCGGAATACAGTAACGACGACACCAGTTGCGTTTTTCCGGTGCCGCCGTGGCCGACAATGCCGACGTTTCTGATGTCCTTGGTGGGATAGATTTTCATGACAGACCTCCGCGTAGGTGTGACCAAACGAGGTCACCGGGCGATGGTCCGCCGAGCGAAAAAACAGGCGCGGGCCGGCGCCTGGTGAGAGTTTTGGTTTGCAGGAGAGCGCGGCCCACCTGGGTCCCGGCAAGCGGGGCGAAGGAGAAAAGAAAGAATCCCTGGTCCGCTCTTCTTAACGGGGGGATGCTAGCACAGGGGAGGGGTGGGGGCAATGAGGAGGGGTTTCCGGTAGTGGGTCAGTTTCCGATTAGCCGACTTACCAGGAGTTGAGAAGTTAACTCCGCGAAACAAGCCAGAATTGCCTAATCGTCTCGCGGCCAGTGCTGCCTTAGAATAACATCGTAAGTAAAATGAGAAGTGGAACCTCCGTGAACATCACACTGGTTGGAGTACTTGCAGGGCTAGTCGTCGGACTGTTATTAGGCGGTCTGGCGGCGGTATACCTGTTCTTCACACGCTCTTTTCGCAGAGCTGCAAACCGATACGTAATTCACTTCGGGCAACTCCTTCTGGGAGCCTCCCCTATAGGCGGCATCCTGCTGCTCGCCAGATTTTGGGAGCAAGTCGGAATTGTCCGTCGAAGCTCGTCGGAGTCCGCATCTTTGTACGGCTTCGTGTTAGGGTACGGATGCACTGTGTTCTTCACAATCCGAGCAGAGATTCGCTGGCGAAAAGCTACAGGGCAGAACCTGAGTAGCAATCCGTCTCCTAAGCAACCCATGACGCCATCGAGGAGACGAATCCTTCGTTCGATCGTTATCCTTGCAATCGTGTCTTGGGTATTTGCAATAGCGTTTCTGGTGCGCTGGCCCAAGCCGTCGTCACTTTACCTTGGAGTAGTTTCTTGGCTCTGTTGGTTTGCGCTGTTCGTTCCGATTAACTCAGCAAAGGATAGGGCATTTGCACTTCAAATTCAGCGTTTCGCTATAGCCGCCTTCGCGTGTATCGAGATTGCCATGTTGGCCCTATATTGGAAATTTCGTCAGGCCTCGCCAGCTTTTTCTTCGGCGGCATTCGCCGTCGCCTTGGTGCTATGCATCGGAGCAAGTATCGCCATCGTGGTCATGCGCCGCACGATGCCACGGGCCTGAGAATGTTTTGTGGTGCCAAGGCTGGAGCCAGTGCCTGATTAACGCGGTGGTCTCAATGGGTCGACGCAACACTTGCTTGAAGTTTACTCGCAGGAGTCTGAAAACCTAAAGTCTCTCGTGGGCGTTGATTTAAGCGCAGTGCTACTTTGTCCAGATCCGACTGGGAATAGTC